>Ga0310828_1000254_pt1 | contig 69611 bp, 62 predicted proteins | sample WT_ome_3_FD_202242 | JGI IMG/M metagenome (GOLD analysis project Ga0310828, IMG submission 202242) | Sorghum-adapted microbial communities enriched on wild type (WT) sorghum from Joint BioEnergy Institute, Emeryville, California, United... ... | reverse complement strand
AGGAGTGGCGGAAGTGTTGAAGCCCGATAGAACGTTGCTACAAACACATAGGAGCACTACCGATATCCGGTAGTGCTCTCCAAAGTAATCTCATATAACAGAATTATGGCGTGAGTGCAGGGGCGTGACGGTGATGAGTGCCTTGTTCGTAGCTATAAGCTAGTTTGATGAGTGTGCCTTCATCGAAGGCGCGACCCAGGAACTCGATGCCAACGGGGAGACCGTCTTTGGTAAATCCGGCAGGGACCGTAATGGCAGGGAATCCCGAGAATGGGCTCAAGCGATTATTGTTACCGGACGATTGGCCCTCACCAATCAATGCTGGTGGTTGGGTGCTGGTTGGGTACACAATCGCGTCGAGTTTATAGTCGGCCATCACCTTCAGTAGGGAGTCTCGGGTAAGGCTGGTGCGTTTCAGTACAATGTCTTTGTATTCTTGAGTGTCCAGCGTTTCTCGGGCCTCGCGAGCCTTCATCGATTGCTCTTGAGATTTATCGTACTCTCCAGAGGCGATGATTTCAGCCAGGCTGTGGTAAGGGGCTTTATCACCGAGTTCCTCGAGGTAATCGTTTAATTGGAACTTGAACTCGTAGCCGCTTAAGCTTGGATATTTCATAATCTCCTCAAGATTTGGAATCTTAATATTCACGACGGTTGCGCCAAGGGCTTCTAATTCTTTCACCGCGTTGGACACGACTTCGGTGACAGCTTTTTCTTGATCGTTGTTCTCCTGGAAGAGTTCCGTGGCTACGCCAATCCGCGCGCCTTTCAAGCCATTGACGTCAAGGAAGTCGGTGTAGCTCGCAGGAATACGGCCTACGCTGTAGGCGGTGGCGACATCGTCTGGATCATAACCAACTGTGGCGTCGAGCAGGATCGCTGCATCCTCGACTGTTCGGGCGATTGGGCCTCCTACGTCTTGCGTCAAAGCGAGTGGGATAATTCCATCACGGCTGGATAAGCCAATCGTTGGGCGGATCCCAACCAAGCTGTTGAAGCTGGACGGGATACGGATGGAACCTCCAGTATCCGTGCCCAGGCCGGCAGCGGCAAAGTTGGCGGCAATTGCTGCTCCGGTACCACCACTGGAGCCGCCGGGATAATGGTCAAGGGCATATGGATTTTTCGTTTGGCCGCCTAACGAGCTTGATGTGGTAATGCCAAAAGCAAACTCATGAAGATTCGTTTTGCCTAGGATGATCGCGCCGGCTTCTTTGAGCTTGGCAATTTGATCTGCATCTTGCGGAGGGATCGACTCCTTCAAGCAAAGACAGCCTGCGGTCGTCGGCATATCGGCGGTGTCAAAGTTGTCTTTGACAAGGATCGGAATGCCGTGCAGTGGTCCTCTAGGTCCCTTTTCAGCGCGCTCTTGGTCCAACGCTTCGGCGATGCTGAGTGCGTCAGGATTAACTGAAAGGACAGCTTGCAGGGAAATCCCTTGATCATCATATTTATCGATTCGATCGAGATACATTTGTACGAGTTGTTTAGAAGTGATCTTGCCTTGTTCCATAGCCAGCTGAAGTTTAGAAATCGTGGCTTCCGGAAGGATAAAAGGAGCTAGGTAACTGACAACACGGTCGTGCAGTCGCTCGAGATCGTCGGCAGTGAGAGGGGCGCCAGGCAGGAAAGAGGTATCCGAATAGCCTTTCATAAGCCCGGCCTTCTTCACGGCTCCGACAGCTCCCGCGTAAGCAGCTTGGTCTGGAACATCGCTGAAGGATTCAGCGGCATCCTCGAGCCCCAGCCATTGCTGAAGCAGTACAGCCGCTTGGCTGCGGAGCACACGGTTACTGGAGACCTCCGGCATCGTGAAGGAGCCTCCCGCCTCGGTTGCCGCCTGTTTCATCGCTTGGTAAAATTGGTCGCCGGTGATAAAGGTTTGGCTTGCTGTAACCTTGGCTGTACCTGAAGCGGCTTGGGCTTGTGGAAGCTGTCCGATTCCAAGCCCTGTGACCAAGACAGAGGTCAGTAGGACGGCGCTTCCTAGTTTCAGGCCTCGTCGATAAAGATTCATAAGATTTCCCCTCCAAGTCAAAATTTAAAGTTTATGTGAACCATCATAAATTCATGTTAGATATATTGACAAAGATGAGAACTATCTAATAAAACGTATACATCAAGGGATATCACAATAAATCAAAGGATTACTTAGGTTTTCTCCCATTAAAAAATATCATAAATATATCTAAAATGTTATATAACCTAACGTAAACATAACGCATTCATTACCTTTTTCAGAAAATTAACTGTATTATTTTCAGTTTCTACCAAATGGAATGTAACCTTTTTGTTACCGACAGGGGGACGTCACCCGTTATAATTAGATTGGTAAATTAGCATCTAGGGCATTTAGCCTATCCGGAATCTATATCAGAATGACAACAGGAAGTATTTTTCAGTATATAGGCAGGGTAAGGAGGAATGGATCATGCAGCGAAGAGGAGTTAGAATTTCCTTATGCTTCATGTGGGGAGTCTTGATGATGATGGTAGTCATCGCAGGCTGTGCGTCTTCCGAGCCTTCGTGGACAGATTATGTAGGAGCAACGGTTGAGAAGAATTTCCCTGTTCCTAAAGAGGCCAACCAAACGGATACGGCTCTTAATAATTCGAAGATGGACTATGTTAATTATAGACTAACCGGACTTAAGGAAAGCAGTGAGATCCCTGAGGCCTATCAGAAGGTAATCGAGGAGTGGGGATGGAAGGAGAAGAAAGAGGAAAGTACTGGTTCAACTCGGGTGTACGAGAAGGGGAAGCAAATTGTTCAATTGACGCTTCATGATAACTCTTTTACTGTATTAGTCCCGAAAAAAGAATCGAAAACCGTCATTCAAGGGTTGGAAAGCAGCAGCCCATAGCATCAGAATTCGGATATGAAAAGGCAACTGCCCCTCTACCGGACAAGCCCGGTAATGGAATGTGCTAAAGAAAATAAAAGGCCTGATCTCTGCATTTGTGCAGGGAGCAGGCTTTTTTCACATCGAGTATATGAACATAATTATTGCCTATAGTAAGCAATTTCGAGGCCAGTGATCTTGATCATCCCGTCTTTACGTTGTCCACGAAGGGTAGCAAGCACGATCGATCGCGGGATCATCAGCCAGAGGTGCCAGAACACTAAAGAGAGCACAAAGGAGACCGGCGACCAAGGGATGAGAATCACGATAATACAGCAACCGATCCAAGCGGAATGAAGATGGACTCGGCGATAGTCGGGATAAGAGACGTATTGATCAGGTGAATAACCAATCCATGGCATTTGTCGGGAAAACCGCCAGCGCTTGCGATAGGAGTGGCTGACGATCATCAGTACGGAGCGGGAAATGACATATTGGATCCATAAGATGACCGGTAGGGCTAATAGGAAGAAGAAGATACTGGTCCAGGATATGAATATCGTCTCGGCTGCCAGCCATATGACGGGGAGTATGCCTAAGCTATAGATGAGCGACTTCGGTAAAACCTTCTTTTTGAGCAAGGTGTAGTGATAAAAGGTCGCTTGGCTTTCGGTTTCAGCGGACTTCAAGCGTTTGCTCCTCCTCCCATTTTTCATCAACTCCGCACATCGCGGACTAGCTCTTCTTAATATATCGGAAGAATCCAAGAATAATTAAGACGGCGCGTACAAACACGGGGCTCTGGTTGTCGGCATAAGATAAAGTAGGAAGCGAACTATGAAAAGGTTTAAAATAGTAGAATCTGTGTCATACTGATAGTAAAAAAGACAAGGTGGGATCGGACATGGATGAGTCGCGCGTTAGCACCTGCATTATATGTGGAGAGCCGAAGACGGAGGGGATTCATATCGTTTCTGAATTTATCTGCGATGCTTGCGAGGCTGAAATGGTGCGCACCGACGTGCAGGAGGAGAAATACCACTTCTTTGTTCATCAAATGAAGCAGATCTGGGTGCAAAAAAATGCATAACACTGCCGGATAAAAGGACCTGTTCATTTTGGGGAGCGGGTCCTTTTATATTGCTCTAGTGGGTGAACTAACGGTAAAATGAAATGAAGCAATGAATGCAATCACATAAAGATCAGGTTAACCCAGTGTTGGAAGGAATCGAAATGGCAGAGGAACATTACGGAAGGGCCCCTTTGGTTGAGGTTTTGCGGCAGTATCAGGTGAAAAAGGATGCTTCCTTTCATGTCCCAGGGCATAAAAATGGACAGGCTTTGCGCGGTCATGCGAAGGGGCTAGAGGAATTGGCCCGCGTGATGGAAATCGACGTGACGGAAATTACCGGGACAGATGATCTCCATCATCCCGAGGGTGTCATCCGCGAGGCACAGCAGCTGGCCGCCGCCCAGTTTGGGGCGGAGGAGACGTTTTTTCTGGTTGGCGGCAGTACGGCCGGCAACCTGGCCTTGATCCTGAGCGTGTGTACCGCTCCAGGGGATGTGCTGCTCGTGCAGCGGAACGTGCATAAATCCGTCATTCACGGATTAATGCTGGCGGGCGCGCACGCGGTATTTTTGGCGCCGCAGCTGGATGCGGGCAGCGGCCTGGCTACCATCCCAAGCGAAGCAACGGTGCGTGAAGCCCTGCGCCGGCATCCCGGCGCGAAGGGGGTGCTGCTCACGCACCCGAGCTACTATGGGATGGGGGCGTCATTGCAGCCGCTGGCGGAGCTGTGCCACGCGCACGGGGTGCCGCTGCTCGTCGATGAGGCGCATGGCGCCCATTTCGGCCAGCACCCGGCGCTGCCGGAGAGCGCGCTGGCCGCGGGGGCCGATGGCGTCGTGCAGTCGACGCACAAGATGCTGACCGCGCTCACGATGGGCGCGATGCTGCACGTGCAGGGCGGGCTGCTCGACCGCACGCTGCTGCGCCAGCGGCTGGCGATGCTGCAGAGCTCCAGCCCGTCGTACCCCATCATGGCTTCGCTCGATCTGAGCCGAAGCCTGCTGGGGGCACAGGGCCCCGCCTTCTTCGAGGGCGGGCTCGCCGCGGCCGCGCATCTGCGGCGCGGCCTGGCCAAGCAATCGCGCTTCGGCGTTGTGGAACCGCCGGGCGCCAGCGGAGAGGCTGCTGCATATACTATCCAAGATCCTTTGAAGCTTGTGATATTCGATGCATCCGCAGCCCTCTCCGGGTATGAACTGCAAGAGCGGCTCGAAGCCGAAGGCTGCGTGCCGGAGATGAGCGATGACCGCTTTGTGGTCCTGGCGCTAGGTCCAGGAACAACGATGGAAGATGCCGATCGGCTGCTGCAAGCGCTGGATCACATCGCTAATGCCGAAGCCGATTCACTGGGGAAAACGGTGAGAGGGGGTATCGTTTCCCCAACAGGTTCGGCCAATGAACTTTCCACGTGGAACAATTCAGTTCACGGAGGGCATTTGTCGGAGGTGTCTGAGCCTGTACCGTTTAGCCTTACGCCGCTGATTCCAGGGGAGATCGAAGCGATCCCTGTTGAGGAAAGTCTCGGTCGGCAAGCGGCGGAAATGATCATTCCGTATCCTCCGGGCATCCCGCTGCTCTACCCCGGGGAGATCATTACCGAAACGGTAAGGCAACGGCTGCGGCTGCTGAGGGATTCAGGAGCCAAGTGTCAGGGGCCGGCCGACCCGCGGTTGATTACGATTCAAGTCAAGAAAGGGTAAACCTAAGCATATACTTGTACATGATTTTTGGAGAAGAAAGCAGGGAACGAACTAGATGAACCATCAAGCCAAGGGATTATTTATTACGCTTGAAGGGGGGGATGGCTCCGGCAAAACGACGGTCATGCGGGAAATGGAACAGTTGCTTAAGGAACAAGGTGTGGACTTTATTTCTACGAGGGAACCTGGCGGCATCGAAATTGCGGAGAAGATCCGTGAGGTGATCTTAAATCCGCAGCACACGGCGATGGATGCACGGACCGAGGCACTGTTATACGCCGCATCAAGGCGACAGCATCTGGCGGAGAAGGTGGAGCCCTCCCTGGAGCGTGGAATTACAGTTCTCTGCGATCGTTTTATAGATAGCAGCCTGGCCTATCAGGGGCATGCTCGTGGGCTCGGGATCGAGGAAGTGCTGAAGATTAATCTTTTTGCCACTAAGGGAAGGTTTCCGGATCTCACTTTCTATCTCGACATTGAGCCGGAAGTGGGGTTGGCCCGGATCGCTGCAGGTGCCGGACGTGAAGTGAACCGACTGGATATGGAAAGCCTGCATTTTCATCAAAAGGTTCGGGAAGGATACCACATCCTCGCCGGGATGTATCCGGATCGGATCAAAACGATAGATGCTTCTCGCAGTCAAGAAGAGGTTGCAGCGGAGATCCGCGGGCATCTTTATGCGGCAATAAAGGAGATCCTAGCCTAGGTGTCAAATAGGTTAGTATGGTACATTTTTATAAAATAAGGAGGTACTGCAAATGAAACTGATTGTTGCGATTATCCAAGATAAAGACAGCAACCGGCTATCCAGCGCGCTCGTGAAAGAAAACTATCGGGCAACCAAGCTGGCGAGTACCGGAGGGTTTCTTCGGGCGGGGAACACCACATTTATGATCGGTGTAGACGACCATCAAGTGGATAACGTATTGAAAGTGATCCGTAACAGTTGTAAAGTGCGGGAACAATTGGTAACCCCGGTTACTCCGATGAGCGGTACAACCGATTCGTATTTGCCGTTGCCCGTGGAAGTGCAAGTGGGCGGGGCGACGGTGTTTGTGCTTCCAGTAGACCGTTTCGAACACTTCTAATAGATGAAATCAAAAAAGTGATCTTCCCATCACGAAGGGAATCGTTGAAGTAATTTCGGCGTCGAATCTTGAATTCAGCTGGTCTTTCCGTTGCTCACGTAGGTTTGCCTACGCTGCGCTACTCAATCCCAGCTTCATTCAACCTTCTCGGTGCTGAAAACCTCACTTTTTTGATCTACATTAGACTAGGTAATTAAAAAGTCGGCTTTTGATCACGATGTATCAGCAGGAGGAGGGGGCGACGTCGAATCTTGAACGTAGGCCGGGCTAAGCATATGCTTTCGAAGTATGTTTCCTACGGAAACATTGGAGTTGCTCACGTACTCCCTAAGTACGCCTGCGCTACTTACGTCCCTAGTTTCGTCCAACTAAAGCGTTTTGAAAAAACGCACGTCGGAAGCATAAGCTTCGGTGCTGAAAAGCCAACATTTTAATCTTCATCATAAAGAAATCAAAAAAAGTGATCTTCCCTTCACGAGGGAATTACTAGAAGCCGATTCGAGGCTTCGATGTTATCGTACATTCATTCTATCTATTCAATTATAGGCGGTGGACGCTTTGAAAATTGATCCGGGATACCGGCCGCTCAAAAGCGGCTTGGGGGTGAGTGACAGCCCTGCCAAGCCGGTACAGTCGAAAAGCTTCGCCGACGTCATGCAGCGGCATGGGCAGCAGGCGACCCAAGAAGAATTGAACCGGAGATTTAAGGAGATTCAAATGCAAGGGGACCGGCTTGCCCGGTCCATGACCGTTCGGGAGCTGAAGGCGTACCGGATGATGGTCAAGCGGTTTCTCGAGGATACGGTTCGGCGGGGGGTGGGCATCAAAGAATCCAGAGGCTGGGACCGCCGCGGCCGTGGGAAACGTTATAAGCTTCTTGATGAAGTGGATGCTGCGCTGCTGGCGATGGCAGACGAACTGCTGGAGACGGAGCAAGGCAAGATCGAGCTGTTGCAAAAGATCGGCGAGATCCGCGGCATGCTGATTAATCTGGTTTTCTAGCATTGAAAGGACGAGGCAGAAGAGATGTCATTTCAAGAGATCATTGGGCAGGAGACGGCCATACAATTGCTGCAAAGCAGTCTGCGGCGCCAGGAAATCTCCCATGCCTATATATTTAGTGGACCGCCTGGAAGCGGGCAGATGGAAATGGCCATGGCCTTCGTCCAGGCGTTGTTCTGTACACGGGGCGGAGACGATGCTTGCGGGGAGTGTCTGGAGTGCCGGAAGGTGCTGCATGGCAATCATCCCGATTTGTTTACAATCAAGCCCGACGGGGCAACGATTAAGATCGAACAAATCCGCGATCTGCAGCGGATTTTCTCTTACCGTTCGGAGAGCGGGAATCCTAAGGCTTATATTATTGACGAAGCCGAAAAAATGACAGTGCAAGCGGCTAACAGCTTGCTCAAATTTCTGGAGGAACCGCCATCTCCGGCCGTAGCAATTCTGCTGTCGGATAATGGACGAGCTTTGCTCCCTACAATTCAATCACGCGCCCAATGGGTTCCATTCTCTCCGGTGAATCCGGAGACGATGCTCCAGATATTGGCGAACGAGGGATTTTCGACAACCTTGGCTCGCAGTGCCGTTCATCTCGCGGCAGGACTGGGTCCATGCCGTGATTTAATCCAGCAGAATTGGTTTGCAGAAGTTCGAAACGTAGTGTTACAATTAGGAAAGGAGATCGCAGGCCGTGGCGGCTCTCCATTAATTACGGCGCAGCAGGTATTGTTCAAATCCGGGTTGACCGATCATTTGGACATGCTGTTCAGCCTTTTCCATTTGTGGTTCAAAGATATGATCCATGCGCTCTATCATAAACATGATCAAATCGTTTTCATAGATGAGCTTCAGTTTATTAATCAACATTGTACCAGCCGCAGTGCAGAACAGTGGATTGAGGCCATGGCGCTGGCTGCAGAGAGCAAGAAGAAGCTGCGGCAGCATATGAATGCCAATCTCTGCGTAGAGCAGTTTTTGATTGCTGTGGATGGACAACGGTAAGACCTGCACCTAGATGAGCACCAGGTCGTTATGACTTCGCATGAAACTTTCTCCCCTGAAAGAGCAGGGAATGTAATAGTTTCTTTGAATCGCGCTGCTTTCGTGAGCTGCGGTTCGCCAGTCTTGTAGAGCTATACGAGGGGGTTAGTTTTTGTATACTGTAGTGGGCGTCCGCTTTAAGAAGGCGGGCAAAATCTATTATTTCGATCCGTTGGACCTCCCGGTAGAGAAAGATCAACACGTTATTGTTGAGACTGCTCGGGGGATCGAATATGGGAAAGTGGTGGTCGGCAAGAAGAAGGTTGGAGAATCCGATGTCGTCCTTCCGCTGAAGAAGGTAATTCGGATCGCCGATGAAGCCGACGCCCGAGTTGTCGAGGAGAACAAGCTTGCGGCAAAGAATGCCTTTGTCACATGTTTAAATAAAATTAAAGATCATGATTTGAAAATGAAGCTGGTCGACGTGGAATTTACGTTTGACCGCAATAAAATTATCTTCTACTTTACGGCAGAAGGCCGTGTGGATTTTCGCGAGTTGGTGAAGGATCTGGCCAGTATCTTCCGGACCCGGATTGAGCTTAGACAGATCGGCGTGCGGGACGAAGCCAAGATGCTTGGCGGGATCGGCCCCTGCGGACGCGTGCTCTGCTGTTCCTCCTGGTTGGGGGATTTTGAGCCGGTATCGATCAAGATGGCGAAGGACCAAAGCTTGTCGCTGAACCCTACGAAAATCTCAGGATTATGCGGTCGTCTGATGTGCTGTCTGAAGTTCGAGCATGACAACTACGAAAGCACTAAAGAAGAACTTCCATCCGTAGGCAAAATCGTCGTTACTTCGCTGGGTGACGGTAAGGTCGTTGGACTCAACGCCGGTAGCCGAACCGTACATGTACAGTTGTTCGAAATTGGGAAAGTGAAGGAGCTTCCGCTGGACGATGTCGTCCTGAAATAAAAGAAGATCTTTTTCAAGATAGATTCTAGAGATGACTCTGGGGTGGGAACTTGGAGAACAAGGACATTTTCACAAGTATGCAGGCGCTGGAAACGCAAATGGGAAAAGTACACGGCGATTTGAGCAGCCTCATGTTGGAGGTCAAGAAGCTGGTGGAAGAGAACCAGCGGCTTCGCCTTGAGAATGAACAGCTGCGCAAAATATTAAAGCGGGAGAGCACCGAAGGGCCGCTGCCCATGCCGGCGTCGGTCAGAACCGATAGTCCGGTTCCGGCTGGCAAAGAAGCGATTGACGTCGTCGGTGAAGGCTACGATAACTTAGCACGTCTTTATCATGAGGGCTTTCATATTTGCAATGTTTATTACGGGCATCTGCGCACCGAAGGTGACTGCCTGTTCTGCTTGTCGTTTTTGAATAAATAATGAACCGTGGGGGTGTCCCTGCGGTTTTTTTTAAATTTAGGCTGAAAAAAAGGATGGAGTTCCAAATCAATGAACCAAGTACCTATTTATGAGCAGGAACGGATTGACGACCTGCTGACCCATGATTTACATATCATTCAAAGCGACGAGGTGTTTAGCTTCTCGATGGATGCCGTGTTGTTGGCCCGGTTCGCACCAGTGCCGAAATACGGTAAAATCCTCGATTTATGCACCGGCAATGGGGTAATCCCGTTGCTGCTCTCCACGCGGACGGAAGCGAAGATCGAGGGGATTGAGATCCAGCCGCGGCTTGCTGATATGGCTCGCCGCAGTGTGGAAATGAACGGGCTGACACACCGGATCGAAATTCACGAAGGGGATTTACGGGAGCTGGTGAAGGTGACGGGGCACGGGGCGTACGATGCCATTACGGTAAACCCGCCGTATATGCCGGTGACCAGCGGCGAGGCGAAGCTGAATTCGTATCAGGCGATCGCTCGGCATGAGATTCACTGCAGTTTGGAGGAAGTGGCGGCTGCGTCGATGCGGCTGGTTCGGCCCGGAGGCAAGGTGTCGATGGTTCACAGACCGCAGCGATTAGGGGAAATTATGACGTTGCTGCGCCAATATCGACTAGAGCCGAAGGTGATCCGGTTTGTGCATCCAAGAGCGGGAGCGGAAGCGAACATGGTGCTGATCGAGGCGCTGCGGGACGGCAAGCCGGATGTGCGGGTACTGCCGCCATTGATCGTATATAATGAAAACGGGGAATACTGCGAAGAAATCATGAATATCTATTACGGGCCAAAAGAGGGTAGAGCATGAACGTTCAAGTACAGAAGAGCTTTGAAAATACAGCGGTGGGCAGCGGCAAGTTGTTCCTGGTGGGGACGCCCATCGGGAATTTGGAGGATATGACCTACCGGGCCGTGCGTACCTTGCAAGAGGTGGACATTATCGCGGCGGAGGATACACGGCAGACACGTAAGCTGTTAACGCATTTCGACATTTCTCCGGGCAAATTGCTAAGCTATCACGAACATAATAAGGCCGCCAGTGGCCCAGAATTAATTCGTTTTATAATAGAAGGAAAAAATTTAGCGTTAGTCAGCGATGCCGGTCTGCCGGCGATTTCCGACCCCGGGAGTGATCTTGTGAAGCTGGCGCTGGAGGCAGGGATTGCAGTCGTTCCCGTGCCGGGAGCCAACGCGGCGTTATCGGCGCTCATCGTTTCCGGTTTGCCCACGGATCGATTTACGTTCCTAGGATTTTTGCCAAGAGATCATAAAGATCGGGAACGGTTGTTGAAGGCGCTTGAGGATCAAGAGGGAACGATGTTGCTGTACGAATCACCGCATCGATTGATCAAAACGTTGGAGTCTCTACTCGAGGTTTGGGGAGACCGGCGTATTGTACTAGCGAGAGAGTTAACGAAGCGTTATGAGGAAATGGCTCGGGGGACGATTCATGATTGCTTGGCTTGGCTGCAGGAGCATCCGCCGCTGGGCGAATATTGCCTCGTGGTGGAAGGAGCCCATCCCGACCAGGTGAAGGAGAAGCGGGATGCTTGGTGGCAAGCGCTAACGGTGGAGGAGCATGTCCGACATTACGAAACGGAAGAAGGGTTGTCGCGGAAGGAAGCCATGAAAAAAACCGCGGCCGACCGGGGGGTTGCTAAGCGGGATATCTACAATCAATTATTGTAGCCCCACTTCTCTCCGAAATCATGAAATATTATCCAATCCAGCCAAAAAAGGGGCCTTCGCTAGGCCGGGTTCAAGCCTAGGAAGGCGCCAAGGAGATATGAAAAAGGTTAGAATTAACAGTTTCAGTAAATCTATTATATACTATATTTCTTAATTTGTCACAGGGGTAGGAAGCTCCGTAATGCATTCATGGCAAACAATTTTGCCTTTGAAGTAAGTTACGTTCTCTGCATTACCGCAGAAGATGCAAGCCGGCTCATATTTCTTGAGCATAATCCGTTCACCATCTACATAAATTTCGAGCGCATCTTTTTCTCCGATCCCCAGAGTGCGGCGCAATTCAATTGGAATAACAACACGGCCTAATTCGTCTACTTTTCTTACAATACCAGTGGATTTCATCATAGGATGATTGCCCCTCTCGCTATAATTTTGGAATTGTCATTATTCGACATCATTCTATCTTTTCTGATTTTTATAATACCAACCATTGCCAGATTAGTCAACCTATTTATGGTATAGTTCAACATTATTTCTAATAAATTCGGATACTTGACACCGAGAACCTTTACGGAATCTAGTAAGTTCACAATAATCTATATTTCGACATTTTGGAAATCGTCATCCAGTCATTTTGCGACATAATTCGACATTTCTTGTCGTATCTACGCGGTAACCCACCAAATTTTATGAAAAAGGGAGTGTTGGTTCATGCATCGTCGGCTTAGCGAAGAGAAAGTGTTCAAAGACCCCGTACATAATTATATTCATGTACAGGACGAAGTGATCTGGTCGCTCATTAATACGCCGGAATTTCAGCGGCTTCGCCGGATTCGACAGCTCGGGACTTCCTATTTGACCTTTCATGGTGCCGAGCACAGCCGTTTTTCCCATTCGCTTGGCGTTTACGAGATTACGCGGCGGATTATTTCACAGTTTGAGCGAAGCGGGTACACGGATTGGCCCCGCAGTGAGAAAATGGTTGCTTTGTGTGCGGCCCTGCTGCATGACCTGGGGCACGGTCCGTTTTCCCATTCTATAGAAGAAGCTTTTCAAATGAATCACGAGGACTGGACCTGCAAAATCCTGCTGGGAGAAACTGAAGTGGGGAACGTTCTGCGCGAGATTTCTCCGGATTTTCCAGACAAGGTGGCTGCAGTGATCCGGAAGGATTATGACAATCCGATTGTAGTGAATTTGGTGTCTAGCCCGTTGGATGCGGATCGGATGGATTACTTGCTGCGGGATGCTTATTTTACCGGTGTAAACTACGGGACGATTGACATGGACCGGATTTTGCGGATGCTTCGACCTTTTCAAGGGCGGGTTGTGGTTAAAGAATCAGGGATGCATGCGGTGGAAGATTATTTAATGTCGCGGTATCAGATGTATTGGCAGGTTTATTTCCACCCGGTGACGCGGAGCTCGGAGATCATTCTTCGGCAAATTTTGCGTCGGGCTAAGGAATTATACCGGAGCGGGCATTCTTTTTGCTTCTTGCCGCATCCGTTACCGAACTTATTTCAAGGGGATATCAGCGTAACCGATTATTTGCAGCTGGACGAAGCGCTGATGCAAACGACCTTCATGCAGTGGACGAGAGAAGACGACGAGCGGTTAAGCGATTTATGTTCTCGGTTTTTGAATCGTAAGCTGTATAAATATGTAGAATTAGATTCATCGGAGCTGGAAATGCTGGACGAGATTCGGAACGCCTTTAGACAAGTCGGTCTTGAACCTGAATACGACATGGAAATTGATTTTCCGACGGATCTGCCGTATGATGTGTTCCGTCCGGACGGCGGGGTTTGGCAGAAGCAAATTTTGTTGTTGGACCGGCAGGAGCGGCTGCGGGAAATTTCGGAAGTCTCGGATATCGTGCGGTCGATCAGCGGATTACACCGGGGGAAGACGCATTTGTACTATCCGGATAATAAATTGTGTGCTGTAATGGAGCGGCTGCCTCGCCCGGTAGCCCGCATTTTCGAGCAACGGAAATAGGAGGATGACAAGGTTTATGTTATTTGATACGCATACGCATTTGGATGCTCCCCAATTTGACGAGGACCGCGAGGAAGTGATCGCGCGCGCTGTGGAACAAGGGGTTACGCGGATGATCAACATCGGATTTAACCGTGAGACAATCCCTTCGACCATGAAGCTGGCAGAGACCTATGACTTCATTTATGCCGCGGTCGGATGGCATCCGCAAGACGCGATTACGATGCAAGAGGGCGATTTGGACTGGATTGCAGAATTGTGCAAGCATGAAAAGGTCGTCGCCATCGGAGAAATTGGGCTGGATTATTATTGGGATACGTCCCCTAAGGACGTTCAACATAAGGTTTTTCGCCAGCAAATTGGACTGGCTCGCAGCTTAGGTATGCCGATTTCCATTCATAATCGGGACGCTCACGAAGACGTGGTTCGCATCCTTCGGGAAGAGAAGGCCAACGAGGTTGGAGGCGTGATGCACTCCTTCTCCGGCAGTTGGGAAATTGCCAAAATGTGTCTAGATTTGGGATTTCATTTGTCGTTTGGCGGGCCGATTACGTTTAAAAATGCAAAACAACCCAAGGAAGTGTTGGCCAAGACGCCGATGGACCGTTTGCTGATCGAAACGGATTCCCCTTATTTAACGCCGCATCCATATCGTGGTAAACGAAACGAGTCAGCTCATGTTCGTTTGGTTGCGGAAATGGCAGCCGAGCTCAAAGGGGTTACTTTTGAGGAAATCGCGGAAATTACCACCCGAAATGCATTGGAACGATTTGGAATTCCGAGTATTTGAGAGCAAAACGGATGAAATAAAGAGGATTTCGGAAAGATTAATGCTTTTTAACCCTCAAAAACAAGGTCATTACATTTTTTTAACCATTTTTTTAAAAAAACGTGGTTGATTCCTCCTTTACAACCTGCATCGAAACAGGATAGAATCTTTTCAGTATCGATTCGGTTCGTTTTGAACTGAACCATACGATGCTTGGTTCCATGAACCAGTCTCGCTGAATCTCCTTATGACGGAGAACGGGGGAACCAATACGAATTGCAGGTTGGCGGTAGCCTAATCGCGTTCGTATTTGATTTCTTTCCAGGGTCTATGGGGTGAATTCAAGGTCATTGCGCCATGAGCGAATGTACTGAGAAAGGGCGGCTCTCTTTCGCCCGAACCCGACAGCTAACCTCGTAAGCGAATAAGAGAGGTCACTCGTGCAGCTATTACACCCAAGACATTCAAGAAGCCACGAAGGAGTTCCTCTAACTCTTTCTCCCGGCTTCTTTTGTTTTGAATAAAAGTAATAGGGTCGTCATACTGTTGGAAAACAGGAGGTGACGACAAGCAGGAGAGACTGGTCAAGGATGCAAAACGCTTAGGATTAAATTTAAGATCAGTGTTCAAAAAGTCAGGTTTTCAGCACCGAGAAGGTTGGATGAAGCTAGGGACTGAGTAGCGCAGCGTACATGGGAGTACGTGAGCAACGGAAGGCCCGGCTGAATTCAAGATTCGATGCCGAATTCACTTCTTGACCTGCTTCGTGATCAAAAGATGACTTTTTGACTACCTTAGGCGTTTTGTAAAAAGTAACTGTAGTCGCGTCAATCGTTATCATGCATCGACCTAGACGGCGGGACTATGAAGGAGGACGGAAGAAATGGGCATTTTCCGCAAAGAGGAGACCCATGAATCACGCTCATCCAGCATGTCTTACGCAATGCGATGGAAGCATGAGAATTTACGTCAGATAGCGCTCGTCGGCGTTCTGGCCATCGCGGGAATCATCATCATCCTAATCTGGCTGTATAGCCAGGCACAGAAGGAAGTATCCCTGATCGTGGACGGGAATGTCCAGTCAGTGGAGACAACCCAATCCAGTGTAGCTCATCTGCTGGAGGAACAATCGATTAAGCTCAGTGCGAAGGATTCAGTATCCCTCCCGCTGGAAAGCTCGCTGAAGAACGGTGACCGCATTGTCATAGTACGCGCGAAGCCGGTCAGTGTGACCGCGGACGGCAATACGAAAGTCCACTTCACGACGCAAAGCAAAGTCGAGGGCGTATTGTCCGAGCTCGGCATCACTTTGGGTGAAGACGACAAGGTGACTCCGACATTGGACAGTAAAGTTACCGAGAACCTGAATGTGAAGGTCGTTCGGGTCAGCAAGCAAACGGTGCAGACGAAGGAGGCCGTGCCCTTTAGCGTGGTCAAAACGTCGGACGACAAGTTGCTGAAAGGCACCACGAAAGTGATCCAGGAAGGTTCCGAAGGTCTGGTCATTCACAACATTGAGAAAACTTACGAAGACGGAAAATTCGTGGCGAAGCGTTGGCTCGGCAAAGAGGTCTCCAAAGAAGCTCAGCCGAAGGTGATCGCAGTCGGTACGAAGAAACCTACCGAGGTTCTGTCGGCCAGCATCAGCCGTAAGGGAAATACGGTGAACATCAGCGGAACGACGACCAAAGGTGGCGTCTCATTCAAATATAAAAAAGTCCTGAAAAATGTTACGTTAACCGCGTATTCGGCGGAAGAAGACGGGATTGGCACCCGCACGGCTTCGGGTACCCGCGTGACAGAAGGCAGAACGATTGCGGTGGATAAAGACGTCGTTCCGCTTGGTTGGTGGGTATACATCGAAGGAATCGGCTTCCGTAAGGCAGAGGATACCGGCGGGGCCATCGATGGCCATAAGATGGATGTGTATTTTGATAGTCTGAAGGATGCGAAGAAATTCGGCCGTAAGAAGGGCCGCACCGTCTACGTGATCGGTCCGACGAAGCCGGAATTGAACTAAGGTCTCGTTCTCTTTCGTTTTACAATGCGGAGGGAATGAGATAGTATTAGGATGATGAATAAGACAGTGGATTAGAAGAGGATGTAATGATCCTCTTCTTTTTGTTATTCTGGTGGAGACAAGCAAGAACAGGAAGGAAGACAAATTCATGATCAAAGAGGTCATCGTGGTGGAGGGTCGAGACGACACCGTGGCCATTAAGCGCGCCGTAGAGGCGGATACCATCGAGACCGGAGGTTCGGCGATCGGCGAAGCCGTGCTCAAGAAAATCGCATTGGCGCAGGAACGCCGGGGCGTGATTATTTTTACGGACCCCGACCATGCCGGGGAGCGGATTCGCAAAATTGTGGCCGCACGGGTGCCGGGCTGCAAGCACGCTTTCCTGCCGGAGGCGGAGGCGACGAAGCGAGGCGACATCGGGGTGGAGAACGCCTCGCCGGAGGCGATTCGCGCCGCGTTATCTCGGGTTCGCAGCGAAGCGCCTGGAGTAGAGGCCGCGATCACCTGGGAAGACTTGATAAACGCAGGGTTAATCGTGCACCCGCAAGCGGCGGCGCGGCGAAAAGCGCTGGGCGAGCTGCTGGGTATCGGATATTGTAACGGAAAGCAGCTCTACAAGCGGTTAACCGTGTTCCGGATCAGCCGCGAGGAGTTTGCAGCTGCGTTAGCCGAGTTGGAAAGCAAAGGAGTTTAAGAACCATGAGCATAAGGGAAGACGTATCCACACCGCGCCGGACGAAGGAGATCATCCAGCGGCACGGTTTTTCGTTCAAAAAGAGCCTGGGGCAAAACTTTCTGATCGACCAGAACATCCTCGGTAAAATCGTTGCCGCCGCCGAATTGGACGAGAGCCAGGGGGCACTCGAAATCGGACCCGGAATCGGCGCGTTAACGGAGAAGCTGGCGCAGGAGGCGGGCAAGGTGGCCGCGGTCGAGATCGACCAGCGACTGATCCCGATTCTGCAGGAGGTGCTGGAGCCGTACCCGCACGTCCATGTGATCCATGGCGACGTGTTAAAGCTGGACCTGCAGGCTTTATTTGCGGCTGAGTTCAGTGAGGTGAGCGGCGTCAGTGTCGTTGCCAATCTGCCTTACTACGTGACGACTCCCATCATGATGAAACTGCTGGAAGAGAAGCTCCCGCTGAGAAATATCGTCGTCATGATCCAGAAGGAAGTGGCTGAGCGTATGGCCGCGGCTCCTGGCGGCAAGGATTACGGCAGCCTCAGCATCGCCGTGCAGTATTACAGCATCCCGGAGATGATCTGTACGGTGCCGCACAGCGTGTTTATTCCGCAGCCGAATGTAGAGTCTGCCGTGATTCGCTTAACCGTGCGGGAGACCCCAGCGGTGGCGGTTCAGGATGAGGTCTTTTTCTTCGAGGTGGTACAGGCCTCTTTTGCCCAGAGACGCAAGACGATTTCCAACAATCTGAAAAGCCGCTTCTTCCCGAAGGAAGGGCGCGAGAGACTGGAGCAACTGCTGGAAGAAGCCGGGATTCAGCCTTCCCGGCGAGCGGAGACCTTAAGCCTGGACGAGTTCGCCAAGCTGAGCGATACGCTGCTGAATGCCGGCGTGAAGGAACTCCGCGTGTAACCATTCCCTCTTATCGCCCATACGATGGGATAGAGGTGATGGATTTGGCGAATTTGGGAGACTTGGTCGTCCGCAAATCATACGGTGGAGATGTTACGTTCCGAATCGAACAGATTGTGCGGAGTGAAGCGATTATTAAAGGAACGGAATTCCGGCTGCTGGCGGATGCGCCCTTAACCGATTTGGTCAGGGTAGACCCGGCTTCCCCAGGAGAGACGACGCAGCGGGCCCGCATTAAGGCGACGGAATCGCTGAAGCGGTTAACGCAAGACCGCAAGGAATTGGCAGAACGCAATCGAATGGTGATTGGACGGGATCTGTATGGGCAAGGAGAGACGGCCTATTTTGAGGTCCCAGGGAAGGTCCTGCATTTAGATGGGGACGAACGCTATTTACAAAAGAGCTTAAGCCTGTATCAGAAGCTGCGCGTCCCGGTTCAAGGCTATTATGTCACGGAATCGCAAATGGCAAATGCGCTGTACCGTCTGTTGCCTGTGGTCAAGCCGGATATCGTCGTGATCACGGGTCATGACGGCGTGTTAAAATCGCGCCCCACCAGCGATCTTTATAATTTGACCAGCTATAAAAATTCCAAGTATTTTGTGGAGGCCATTCAAATGGCTCGGCAATACGAACGGAATTTCGATACGTTAACGATTGTGGCCGGCGCTTGCCAGTCGCATTTTGAGGCGCTGCTGCAGGCGGGGGCTAATTTTGCTAGTTCGCCCGGCCGGGTGCTGATCCATGCGCTGGATCCGGTGTATATCGCCGCTAAAGCGTCGCTCACCTCGATTCGGGATACGATCCAGATTACTGACGTGCTGAATCATACGATCAGCGGCGCCCAGGGGGTTGGCGGGATCGAGACTCGTGGCAGTTACCGAATCGGGTTGCCCAAACTGAAGGACTTGTCGACGCTGAAAGTGGTGCCGTCCATGTGAAAGGGTTGCCGGAAGGAACTGAGGCTAGTGCCCCAGGACCTTCCGGTTATTTTTTAGTACCTGGCTCTTTAGCCATCAGGTAAAAAGAAAATGTCGAAAAATAATCGTTGACACATCTTTTTTGCTGCTGATATAATTATTTACTTCGATTTGACAAGTTTGTGACTTTTCTGTATAATGGACAAAGAAAGAAGGTGGTCACAGGCAATGGCTAAAAATGCGCTGTCGGAAATAAAGCATAGTCTCGACGCCCACGTTGGACAGAAAATTATGCTCCGGGCAAACGGTGGTCGCCGGAAGACCGTCGAACGCACTGGAGTATTGGAGGAGACCTATCCTTCGGTCTTCATTGTGAAGCTGGATCAAGAGCAGCAAACCTTTAAGCGTGTGTCTTACAGTTATGCCGATATACTGACCGAATCCGTTGAAGTTATGGTTTATGACGACAACGACGGGATGCGGATTTCGTATATTAAACCGTGAACATCATGAATCAAACCGCAAACGGTTCTCGCCTTCGGGTGAGACCGTTTTTTTCTTTTTTTTACGGGTAATGGGTTCATCCACCAAGGTTGCCGGTGTTCACTTTAGATGGACAAAATCTCGGTGTATGCTCGCATCGGTGCTCGCGTATACTAACCATCGTTCCTATTTCCATGGCCAAAAGGAGGAGACTGACCATGTCGCGAAGAAGACGCAGCGTGATGTCGGAGAACTTGAAGGTCGAATTAGCGAAGGATCTGGGATTTTACGATACCGTCCAGCAGGAGGGCTGGGGCGGCATCAAGGCCAAAGATGCGGGCAATATGGTGAAGCGGGCGATTGAGCTTGCCGAGAAGGCAGCCGCGAAACAGCAATAACCTCTGCCACAGCGAAGCGTCCCTTTCAGGGAGCTTCGTTTTTTTCGTTGGATGAAGTAAGATAGAGGGAGAAAAAAATGTCTTTCATACATAGACGTGGAGGCAACGTTTTTTTAGAATAAAAGAATGTGCTAATAAGACCGGATGGATGCGGATATTCCACGGAATTGCTGAGGTGGGGAAGCGGCATGAAAATTTACGAAAAAGCACCGGCCAAAATTAACTTAATGCTCGACGTGTTACATAAACGTCCCGACGGATACCATGAGGTCGAGATGATCATGACGATGGTGGATCTGGCGGACCGTTTGGAAATGAGCGCTCTTCCGCGGGATACAATCATTATTTCGAGCCAGGCCGGATATATTCCGCTGGATGAGAAGAACTTGGCGTTTCAGGCGGCGAAGCTGATCAAGGAACGCTACAATGTGCGGAGCGGGGTTTATATCCACCTCGATAAGAAAATACCGGTCGCTGCCGGCCTTGCCGGCGGAAGCAGCGATGCTGCGGCGACGCTGCGGGGCTTAAACCGTTTATGGGAGCTTGGCATTCCCGAAGAGGAGCTCAAGGAGCTGGGGGCGGAGCTGGGTTCAGATGTGCCGTTTTGCGTGACGGGCGGGACGGCGCTGGCGACAGGGCGAGGCGAAGTGTTGACGCCGCTGGCGAATCCGCCGCAATGCTGGGTGGTGTTAGCGAAGCCACCGATCAACGTGTCGACGGCCGAGGTGTATGGGCGCCTGCAGGCGGAGCAAATTACCGATCATCCATCGGCAATCCGGATGCGAGAGGCGCTGGAGAGACGCTCATTCACGGAGGTATGCCAAGCGCTCGGTAACGTGCTGGAGCAGGTGACGCTGGAGCTTCATCCAGAGGTAGCGCAACTGAAAGAGGCAATGCTGCGTCTTGGCGCGGACGGCGTGTTAATGTCGGGCAGCGGACCTACGGTATTTGGGCTCGTCTCGAAAGAATCGAAGGTGTCCCGCATCTATAACGGATTGCGCGGGTTCTGCAAAGAGGTTTACGCCGTACGGTTGTTGACTTGAAGCTCGGCTGCGGAACTGAAGCCGGGTACTCCTTCCTCGTTCCAAGGCTTGGACAAATCCGTACAAAAGTGTTATAGTTTCATTAAAATATTCGGATTTAGCGAGGGGTACTTCGTGAAGAAATTAAAAAGAAGCGCTCGTTTGGTGGAGATGACCCATTATCTGTTGTCTAGACCACACCATTTAATCCCGCTGACTACCTTTGCGCAACGGTATGGGGCGGCCAAGTCGTCCATCAGCGAGGATCTGGGGATTATTAAAGAAGTGTTTGAAGGCGAAGGCATGGGGGAATTGCTGACGCTTGCCGGGGCGGCCGGCGGCGTGAAATATATTCCCCGGGTCGGACGGGAGCAAGCGAACGCTTTTATCCAGCACCTCTGTGAGAAGCTGGCGCAGCCAGACCGAATTTTACCGGGCGGATATTTGTATATGTCGGATCTTTTGGGACAACCGGCGTTGATGAATGAAGCGGGCAAGTTGTTTGCAACCGTATTCGGCGATTTGGAGATCGACTGCATCATGACCGTGGAAACGAAGGGGATCCCTCTCGCTTATGCAACGGGAGCGGAACTGAATCTGCCCGTCGTCCTGGTTCGTCGCGACCATCAGGTGACGGAAGGATCCGCCGTTAGCATCAATTACGTATCGGGCTCCCACAAGAGCCTGCATACGATGACGCTGTCGCGCCGGGCATTGAAGGAACACTCTCGCGTCTTGATCGTCGATGACTTTATGAAGGCGGGGGGCACGATCCAAGGGATGGTTGACCTGTTGGCCGAGTTTAACGCAGAGGTTGCAGGAGTTGGGGTTCTGGTTGAATCGGGCGAAGTTGCCAGCGAACAGCGTCTGCTACATGATTACGTTTCCCTGGCTACACTTCGGGCGGTAGATCCCAAGGAGAAGGAGATTTCAGTAGAACCTGGGAATTATTTTTCGAAATTTGAACAATAAGAACTATGTCGATATCTCCTCAAATTGTAAGAATTCTCGACGAAACATGTCGAAAACCCCGTTTTATCAAAAAAAAATCGTGATTTTAGGCCATTTTGTTGATCAAAAAAAAAGGATTTCGGTTTGCTGTGTGGAATAATACACCAAGTCTCTGATGGAAAAAGGTGGTGAACACATATGCAAATTACGGATGTAAGACTCCGCCGAGTCAGCTCTGAGGGCAGAATGAAGGCCATCGCATCCATTACCATCGATAACGAATTTGTTGTTCATGACATTCGCGTCATCGATGGGAACAATGGGATGTTCGTAGCAATGCCTAGCAAGCGCACGCCGGACGGGGAGTTCCGGGATATCGCTCATCCGATTTCCTCCGGTACTCGCGAGAAGATTCAAGCCGCTGTTCTGGCTGAGTACGAGCGCGCCGCCGAACAAGAGGAAGCGATTGAAGAAGGGGCGTAAGTCGCATTTATTTGATTTATCGATCAATTGGGGTTCGAGGAAAAGGGAGCCATGTCCGCATGGCTCCCTTTTCTTTTTGCCCTAAATGAGATATATTCAGTAATGAGTTTTAATGAGAGAGAGAGAAATACTTCTTTTTTTAAAAATAAGAAGGAGGCCGGGGACTTGAAGAGATTAGCGATCGTTCTTGCCGCAGGCCAAGGGAAACGGATGAAGTCCAAGCTCTATAAGGTGCTTCACCCCGTTTGCGGCAAACCGATGGTTGGGCATGTACTAAATGCGGTTCAAGAAGCAGGTTGCGAACGCAGCATCGTCGTTGTTGGCCATGGAGCTGAAGCTGTAAAATCCTATTTGGGTTCATCGGCGGAATACGTGTTGCAGGAGCAACAGCTGGGAACCGGACATGCCGTCAAGCAAGCCGGGCCATTATTGGCGGGAGAAGAAGGAGTCACACTGGTTATTTGTGGCGATACCCCTTTGGTTACGGCGGAAACACTGGAAGCTCTTTTCGAACTTCATCAACGTAAGGGAGCGGCAGCAACCGTACTTACAGCGGTAATGGAACAACCGTATGGTTACGGCCGAGTGATCCGCGGCGCTAACGGAACGGTTGAACGGATTGTTGAACAGAAGGACTGCTCGCCGGAGGAAGCCGCCGTGCAGGAAATTAACACAGGCACTTATTGCTTTGATAATGCCAAATTGTTTGCTGCACTGGAGAAAGTAACGAACAACAACGCGCAACAGGAGTATTATCTTACCGACGTGATCGGCATTTTGGTGCAGGCGAACGAAATTGTCGAAGGTTATGCGGTAGCAGACGTTCGCGAATCGATTGGCGTCAATGACCGGGTGGCCTTGGCGGAAGCTGAAGCCGTCATGCGGGAACGCATCGTGCGGGGCCATATGTTGAACGGCGTAACGGTGATTGATCCAGCTTCTACGTACATCGGGGCCGATGTTACCATTGGAGCGGATACCGTAATTTATCCAGGTACCGTTCTATCCGGGAAAACGTCCATCGGCGAAGATTGCGTGATTGGGCCGGCTGCAGAAATCGAAGATAGCGTGATCCAAAACGGCGCGAAGGTGAAACAGTCGGTGCTGAGCCAGGCGGAAGTCGGCCAGGAGACGACAGTTGGTCCTTTCGCTTATTTGCGTCCAGGGGCGAAGCTCGGAGCACATGTGAAGGTTGGCGATTTTGTTGAAATCAAAAATGCAACCCTCGATGAAGGCTCCAAAGTCTCGCACCTCAGCTATATCGGCGATGCGAAGGTTGGTAAGAACGTGAATATTGGCTGCGGCGCGATAACAGTGAACTATGATGGTTATAATAAGTCCATTACGGAGATTGAGGACGATGCTTTTGTTGGCAGTAACGTCAACTTGATCGCTCCGGTGAAGGTGGGCAAAGGCGCTTATGTCGTTGCCGGATCCACGATTACGCAATCGGTTCCGGACAATGATCTTGCTATTGCCAGAACCCGGCAGGAGAATAAACCCGGCTATGCCGAGAAGATTCGTGCCCGGGCGAAAGCGAAGAAGGAAAGACAGCGACAATCTTAATTTCAAATGCAGTGATCTGCAGTGACCATTTGAATAGACGGGGTAGCTGTGAAGGCGGGTTGTTTAAGAGACTCCCTGACGCTATCTACACAGCACGGAGGGTTTTAATTTTATGACTTATTGTGATTCTAAATTAAAGATATTCACCTGTAACTCCAATCCGAAATTGGCTCATCAAATCGCCGACTATATCGGCATTCCGATGGGCGAATCGGAGACGACGAGCTTTAGTGACGGCGAAATACAGGTCAAGCTGTCCGAAAGCGTTCGGGGCTGCCACGTCTATGTGGTGCAATCGACTTGCGCACCTGTCAACGATAACTTGATGGAGCTCCTCGTGATGGTGGATGCTTTGAAAAGAGCTTCGGCAAAGAGCATTAATGTCGTTATCCCGTATTACGGTTACGCCCGCCAAGACCGGAAAGCCCGTTCGCGCGATCCGATCACGGCGAAGCTGGTTGCCAATCTGATCGAGAAAGCCGGCGCACATCGGGTCATTACGATGGACCTTCATGCGATGCAGATCCAAGGCTTCTTCGATATCCCGGTGGATCATATGCTAGGCGTGCCGATCTTGGCCCAGTATTTCCGTTCCAAGCATATCGCGAATCCGGTTGTCGTCTCGCCTGACCATGGCGGGGTGGTACGTGCCCGTAAGCTGGCGGATTTCCTGAACGCTCCGCTGGCGATCATCGACAAGCGCCGTCCAGAACCGAATGTCAGCGAAGTCATGAACATTATCGGGAACATCGAAGGGAAAACTGCGATTCTCGTCGACGACATCATCGATACCGCCGGTACGATTGTCCTTGGTGCCAACGCGCTCAAGGAAGGCGGGGTAGAAGAAGTGTACGCTTGCTGTACGCACCCTGTCTTGTCCGGTCCGGCGATGGAACGTCTGGAAAACTCTCCGCTGAAGGAAGTGATCGTGACCGATACGATCCCGATCACACATCCGAATCCGACAAGCAAGCTCAAAGTGCTGTCTGTCGCTCCGCTGATGGGCGAAGCGATTATTCGCGTGCACGAGGAGCTGTCGATCAGCAAGCTGTTCGAGATCGAATAAAATGGTCACTGCCACACCAGGGGTTGCGTCCTCCCAATCGGGGACGTAACCCCTATCGGTGTATTGGCAGTGTTGGGTGTTAGGCGGAGGCAGGCATCCGTGTGAAATGTTCTTACGATCGCTGTTGCTCGCGGATTTCTTGAATTGGACTAAAATCAGAAGTGGTAGAAATCCGCTCACAAAGGCGAACGCCTCGCTTCTTCAGAACATTTCCCCCTCTTGCCTGAATCCGCCCAACGGACAATGCTGCCCCACCGATCGAGTGGTGATGGCCATACGCTGAGGGCAACGTCCTCGTTAGGGTGTTGGCCGCAATGCCCTGGAATGGCAGTGGGGTGGGGAGTAGTAGGGACGACGGGATTGTTGGCACTCCCCGTCGGTGAATACAAACTAACTGGAATTTCTACCGTTAATTTTGGCGGGAACGTAGGTTTTGGGCGATTTAACGGTAAATTGTATAGTTAATTTGGGTACTTTTTCGCTAAAGTGGCAATTTCGCTGAAATTAACAGTAGGTTTTACCGTTAGTTGCGCGGACAGCCGATCCACGCCGAAATTAACGGTACATTTTCCAGTTAATTCGGCAAGTAGTAGTTAGTTTAACGAACAATCAAGCACCAGAGGCGGTTTGAAGATACATTAGCGTTTGGAGGGACATGACCCATGAAGTGGATCGTAGGGCTCGGCAATCCGGGAGCCCAATATGAGAAAACCCGGCACAATATCGGCTTTATGGCCGTGGATGAGCTGGCGCGCCGGCATGGCATCGAGATCAAGCAGAGTAAATGTAAGGCTTTGATTGGAGAAGGGATGCTGCCGGGCGGGAAAGTCGTGCTGATCAAGCCGATGACCTACATGAATTTATCTGGCGAAGCGGTGCGCGCTTATATGGACTACTATAAGGCGTCGATTGAAGACATGATCGTGGTGTACGACGACCTCGACACCGAGTTGGGGCGTAATCGGCTGAGATATCAAGGCAGTGCCGGTGGGCACAACGGCATTAAGTCGATCATTCAACATATCGGCACGCAGACGTTTAACCGAATTCGGATGGGCATTTCCCGGCCGGAGCCAGGGTATGCGGTCGTAGATTATGTTCTGTCGCCGTTTCCGAAGAAAGATAAGCCGCTGCTTGATCAGTCCATTCAAGCGGCATGCGATGCATTGGAATATAGCCTGGACCATACCTTCGAACAAACGATGGCAAAGTTTAACGGCTAAATAATTGATCTAGCAGGGTCGATAGGCTAAAAGCCGTCCGCTTGGGGCATACTGGAGACATAATGAATCTTCAGGAGGCATATAGATGGCTGTAAACTATGTTTGTCGGCACTGCCGAACGGTGATTGGTAGAATCGAATCGCCTCAAGTCACAGAAGCCCAATTAGGCTTCCATTCCTTGACCCCCGATGAGCGGAGAGATATAATAGCGTATGATTCAAACGGCGAAATGACGGTCCGGGTGACCTGCGACTATTGCAAGGAAGCACTTGATCATAACCCGGAACTGCTGCTGCTCGCCAATCCTTTGCAGTAGACTGCAAGCTACGAGGAACAATGGACAAATTTACCGGAATATACGGTTATAGAGCCTTGGCACGTTGCTGAGGCTCCTTTTTGGTTCGGGTAAGCTGGACTTACCCTTTTCGTCTAGCCATAGATTTCTATCCATCAGCAGTAAGAGAGGTGCCTCATTTGCTACAAGCACTTATTGAAGCTTTTTCACGCGATACCGATTTTGCTTCGACGGTTGCGGGCATTAATTCGGGCATGAAGGAGCAGTTGATTTCCGGCTTGTCGGGTTCATCCAGGCAAGTGATGCTAGCCGCGCTGCATCAGGAAACGAAACGGCCGCTGCTCGTCGTGACCCACAATATGTTCTCCGCACAGAAAATGTATGAAGATTTACAGGAAGCGCTATCACCGGATCAGGTGCTGATGTACCCGGCGAATGAGCTGGTTGCTGCCGAATCGGCCGTATCCAGCCCGGAAACGCTGGCCCAGCGGATCGAGGTGCTGCTGCAATGCTCCCGGGGATTCCGAGGCATTGTGGTGGTGCCTTATTCCGGTATTCGCCGCTATATCCCTACGCCGGAAGCTATGGCCGAAGCAGGACTGACCGTCCGGCTCGGAGGCACGCTCGAGCTGGAGCGGTTCATGACGCAAATGGTCGAGCTAGGCTATGAGCGGGTCGAACGGGTGGAATCCCGCGGCGAAATGAGCCTGCGCGGGGGGATTATCGACTTCTATCCGCTCACAGCGTCCATGGCTTACCGGGTGGAGCTGTTTGATGATGAAGTGGATTCGATCCGGACCTTTGATCCGGCGGATCAGCGATCGGTGGACCAGATCAAAGAAGTGTTCATTCCACCTTGCAAGGAACTGATCGCAACGAAGGAACGGATGAGCCAGGCAGCGCAGGCGCTCTCGGAGAAGCTGGAGATCCAGCTGGATAAAATGACCGATCGCCAGGCCAAAAACCGTCTCCGTGAAGAGATGTACAAAGAGATCGAAATGCTGCGCGAGCATGTTTATTTTTCGGAAATCTATAAATATATTTCTTTGATCTATCCAGAGCGAAAAACGTTATATGACTACATGCCAGAAGATACGCTGCTGATTCTGGACGAACCGTCGCGCCTGCTGGAAACGGCCAAGCAGCTGGAACGCGATGAGGCGGAGTGGAATCTGCACTTGTACCAGAACGGGAAGAGTCTCCCTGACCTGCCGCTCGCGGTGGACGTGGATCATCTGATCTACCATCGTCCGTTCCAGACGTTGTTCTTGTCGCTGTTCCTGCGTCAAGTCCCGCATTCCCAGCCGCAGAATATCGTGAATTTCGTGACGCGGGCGATGCAGGATTTCCATGGGCAGATGAATGTCCTAAAGGCGGAGATGGAGCGTTGGAAAAAGAGCGGCGCTCACGTCATCATGCTGGCCAGCACCGAAGAGCGCATGGATCGGATGCGGCGGGTGTTGCAGGATTACGGCATTGAAGAGCCTCAATTGCTGCAAGGCAACCTGCAGTCCGGCTTCGAACTGCCCTCGGTACACCTCGTTGTGATTACCGAAGGCGAGATGTTCTCCCAGAAGCAGCGCAAAGCGCGCCGTGTCGTCAAGAGCATGGACAATGCCGAACGGATCAAGAGCTATACCGAGCTGAAGATCGGCGATTACGTCGTTCACCAGAACCACGGGATCGGGAAATACATGGGCATCGGTACGCTGGAGGTCGGCGGCATTCACAAGGATTACATGCATATCCTCTATGCCGGCGGTGACAAGCTGTCGGTGCCGATCGAACAGATCGACATGATTCAGAAATATGTAGGTTCTGAGGACAAGGAGCCGAAGATCTACAAGCTGGGCGGTAACGAGTGGAACCGCGTCAAGAACAAAGTCCGTTCCTCCGTCCAAAATATTGCCGACGACTTGATTAAGCTGTACGCAGAGCGGCAGGCGGCCCCGGGGTATGCATTTGAGAAGGACACGCCGGAGCAACAGGAATTCGAAGCGATGTTCCCGTATGAGGAAACTCCAGACCAGCTGCGGGCCATTGAGGAAATCAAGAAAGATATGGAACAAAGTCGTCCGATGGACCGTCTCTTGTGCGGTGACGTTGGTTACGGCAAGACCGAAGTTGCCATTCGTGCGGCCTTTAAGGCAGCGATTGAAGGCAAGCAGGTTGCGGTGCTTGTCCCAACGACGATTTTGGCACAGCAGCACTATGAGACGTTCCGGGAGCGGTTTGCCGGCTATCCGATCAACATTCAGACGCTTAGCCGCTTCCGCAGCCGCAAGGAGCAGAACGAAACCATTAAAGGGATTCGTCAAGGCACGGTGGATATCGTTATCGGAACCCACCGCATTTTGTCGCAGGATCTGGTCTTTAAAGACTTGGGACTGCTGATCGTGGACGAAGAGCAACGGTTTGGCGTTACCCATAAAGAGAAGTTAAAGAAACTGAAAACCAACGTGGACGTGCTGACGCTGACGGCGACCCCGATTCCGCGGACGCTGCATATGTCCATGCTGGGCGTACGGGATCTGTCGGTTATTGAAACGCCGCCGGAAAACCGGTTCCCGGTGCAGACGTATGTCGTCGAGTACAGTCAATCGCTCGTACGCGAAGCGATCGAACGGGAGATGGCCCGGGGCGGCCAGATTTATTACCTGTATAATCGCGTGCAGGGGATTCATGAAATTGCCGCCCAAATCTCGATGCTCGTGCCGGAAGCGCGAGTGGTCGTGGGTCATGGCCAGATGTCGGAGCAGGAGCTGGAGAAGACGATTCTCGATTTTCTTGACGGGGAATACGATGTCTTGGTCAGCACTAGTATCATTGAAACCGGGGTGGACATTCCGAACGTCAATACGCTGATCGTGCATGATGCTGACAAGATGGGCTTGTCCCAGCTGTATCAGCTGCGCGGCCGGGTCGGACGATCCAACCGGATCGCCTATGCTTATTTCACGTATCAAAAAGACAAGTCCTTAACCGAAGTTGCGGAGAAACGGCTGCAATCGATTAAGGAATTTACGGAGCTCGGTTCCGGCTTCAAAATTGCGATGCGCGACTTAGCCATCCGCGGTGCCGGGAACTTGCTTGGTGCGGAGCAGCACGGCTTTATCGCTTCCGTCGGCTTCGATCTGTATTCGCAGATGCTGGCGGAAGAAATCCAGAAGCGGAAAATTACGATGCTCGGAGAGACGCCGCCGGCAGAGGCGACTTGGAACACCACGATCGATTTGGGCATCGACGCATATTTGCCATCGGATTACATCTACGACAGCATTCAGAAGATCGAAATCTACAAGAAGACCGCCTCAGTGCAGACGTTCGAGGACGTGGCCGAGTTGGAGGACGAGCTGCTTGACCGGTTCGGGGAGCTGCCGGATGCGGTGCAGAATCTCCTGGCGGTTGCCCGCGTCAAGCTGTATGGCAAGCAGTATGGCATCGAGTCGATGACGCTGCGGGGCGAAGAAGTGACGATCAAGTTCTACGAAGGTCAGGAACAAGCCATCGTTCCAAGCAAGCTTGCCGAAGTTGGCAATCTGTTCGGAAGACGTGTACAATTTAGTCAAGGATCCGTGATGATTATCCGGATAAATATCAAGGGAATGGACGACAAAGAAATGATGGGCTTGCTGGAGCAGTTTCTCGGCGCCCTGAAGGATGCGTTCAAAGCGAAAGGGGAACTACAGAATGTTTCAAAGTAAAAGGCGCTCATGGAGAATGCTGCTGATTGGGCTTGTAGCGGTATTGGCTTTTTCCGTTATGGCGGGATGCGGCAAGAAGGATGCAAGCTCGGGAGGAAACGATACGAGTAAAGTAATCGCGACATACGATGGCGGCGAAATTACGGAGAATGAATTCGATCGCGAGCAGCGGATCGTGCTTGCCCTTCAGCCGCAAATGGAGCAATTCATGCAGATGGAAGACTTCCGTCAATATTTGGTGAAGCAAGAGATCGCCTATGAGTACCTTGAAGCCAAAGCCGACGCGAAGACGAAGGAAGCCGGTAAGAAGAAAGCCGAGGAGCAATTTGATTTGATGAAATCGTCCTACGGCGAAGATAATTTCAAGAAAATGTTGGACGCCCAGAAGGTATCCGAAGCCGAATTCAAGGACTACATGGTTCGGATTTATACCGTGATGGAAGGCGAAATGCAGAAGATCTCTGAAGATGACGTGAAGAAGGAATTCGAAGCGACGAAACAGGATTATACAACGGCTTCCGTTCGTCATATCCTGATTAACTTCACCGATCCAGACGGCAAAGAGCGGACGGAAGAGGAAACGCTCAAGCTGGCGAAGGAAGTCAAAGCGAAACTGGACAAGGGTGAGGATTTCGCTGCGTTGGCGAAGCAGTACTCCGAAGATCCAGGCTCCAAGGATAACGGCGGTTTGTATGAGAACGTGGAAGTGCGCGACTGGGTAATAGCTTTTAAACAAGCGGCCTTGACCCAACCGCTCAACCAAATCGGCGATCCGGTGAAGACGGAATACGGGTACCACATCATCCGCGTGGAGTCTCGGACCGAGAAGAAATTCGAGGATCTGACCCAGGAAGAGAAGGACATGATCCAAACGACGCTGGCCTCGAACAAATTGGACGAGTTCATGGCGGGGGATCTGGAGAAGAAGATCATCAAGAAGATCGAATTGCCTAAAGTGGAGACAAGTACCGGCGAAAATGGCGCGGGAACAGACACCAATGCGGGCAATGGCACCAATGCCGGAACGAATGAAGGTACGAATGCCGGGACGGACAGCAACGGAGCTGCCAACAATGCCGGTTCCAATAGCGGGAATACGAGCAAATAAAGCAGAGCTTAGAAGCAGCGCGGGGAGGTCCGTGCTGCTTTTTTGTGCGGACGGCCTTGCGGCTCCTTATACACATCCAACTGTTAAAAATCATGGTTCATTATGATGAATAAGGTGTTCGCCCGGGATGAATACTATGGTCAGAATCACAGAACAAGCCATCCCTGTCCCCACCTTCGGCCGCTCGTTTTGGCGAAGCTTATGGCGCATACATCTGCGTAAGCCGCAGATTACGTATAAAGTCCGATTAGGTGAAGCTTTAAAAAATCAAGCCGTAGTTCAAAACTTCTAAGAAAGCGGGGCATCAAGTGAAATGAAAGCTACTGGTATTGTACGCCGTATCGATGATTTAGGCCGTGTTGTTATTCCTAAGGAAATCCGCCGGACGTTGCGGATTCGGGAAGGAGATCCGCTCGAAATTTTCGTGGACCGGGATGGAGAAGTGATTTTGAAGAAATATTCGCCGATTGGAGAATTGGGCGATTTTGCCAAGGAATATGCGGAGTCGCTGTATGAGAGCACCAGCCATATTACCTTAATCTCTGACCGGGATACCATCATTGCTGTCGCAGGCGCTTCCAAGAAGGAGTACCTGGACAAGCAGATCAGCTCTTTGCTGGAAAGCAGTATGGATGGCCGCAAGATTATCATGGAAACCGAGTCGGGGTCGTACGAAATTACGAAGGATCATCCGGAGAACATCTCTTCGTTTGTGATAGCGCCAATTATTGCCGGCGGGGACCCAATTGGGACGGTGGTGCTTGTGAACAAGGACGATGCTGTAAAAATGTCCGATTTGGAATCGAAAATGGCAGAGACCGCTGCCGGTTTTCTCGCAAAACAGATGGAGCAGTAGAAAGAACGCAAAATATTTGCAAGACGCATGGAGGAACTTACACACACCGCTGTTTGGGGCGGACGCCGTCCGTCCGAAACGTAGAGGGATGTGTAAGTTTTTTTGTGTTGAACTTAGGAAATGGCGATAGCCTCCGTTTCGTCTTATAATGGAACCTGTTAGCTTTAAAACATGCTGATGACTGTTAAAGCAAAGTAGGTTGCCATGATGGAAACGAAGGAAAGCCTATCCTCCAAACTGCTCAAGGGAGCGGCCGTTCTGAGCGCGGCGGCGCTGATCACCAAGCTGCTGGGAATGCTGCAGAAGATCCCGCTGCAAAATATCGGGGGAGACGGCGTATTTGGCATTTATAATACGGTTTACCCTTTGTACACGCTGTTAGTTACGCTCACGACCTCGGGATTTCAGGCGGCGGTAGCCAAATTTATCGCGGAACGCCAGGCCCCTGGATGGGAAAGGGAGCGTAATGAGGTGCTGCGACTGGCATCGGCAACGATGCTGGGGTTGGGGGTTGCCTTTGCGGTGCTGCTTTATTTTGGCGCTCCGATCTTATCGCAGCTCATCGGAAGCAGCTTGTTGATTCCGGCTTTTCGCGGAGCGGCGCCCGCGTTGTTGCTCATTCCGGTGGCGGCGGCGCTGCGGGGATATTTTCAGGGACATCAAAATATGACGCCAACGGCGGTTTCCCAGGTGGTGGAGCAAGCCATTCGGGTCACGGTGATGATCGTCCTGTTGCTGGCGTTAAGCCGGGTGGGAGCCGCTGATGCGGATCTTGCCGGCGGGGCACTGGTCGGCTCCTCCGCAGGGGCAGCTGCAGGGCTTGCCGTGATGCTGTTGTATTGGCGGGGCTATACCCGTGCTTCACGGCAGCGGCGGCAAGCTGAATCCTCGGCGGAGGCCGATCCGCCGTTTCCTCAGACTAAAGGGCAGCAATGGTCCAAGCTCCTCAAGGTTGCGCTGCCGATCAGCTTGGCTTCGCTGGGGGTGCCGCTGATCAGCCTGGTGGATACGTTCACGCTGCCGCGGCTGCTCTCCGCCCATGGGGAAGAGCTGCGGATCATGGCCCAGGTGGGGATATACAACCGCGGTATCCCGTTGGTTCAGCTCGTCACGATGCTGGCGACGTCGCTCTCGGTCTTGTTTGTGCCCGCGATGGCTGAGTTGCAGATGAAGGGAGACACCGAAGCGATTCGGCGTCAGGTGCAGCTGGCTTTGCGCTGGTTCTGGCTGATCGGCCTGGCGGCTTCGCTGGGCCTGGCCTTGCTGGCCGCGCCCATCAACGTCATGCTGTACGAGGATGCGGCGGGATCGGCCACCCTGGCTTGGGTGGCCTGGACGGCGGCGCCCGGCGCGCTGGTCGCGGCGACGAGTGCCCTGCTCCAGGGCCTCGGCCACGTGCGCGCTCCGGCGCTGCACCTGCTCGCTGCGGCATTGCTCAAGACCGCGTTGAACGCGGTGCTCGTGCCGCAGCTTGGCATCACCGGCGCCGCCATCGCCGGCGTCGCCGCGTACGGCGCCGCAGCGGCGTTGAACGCCGCGCTGCTGCTGCGCCGGGTCCAGCTGCGTCCGCGCCTGCGGGACGCGCTGGGGCGCCCGGCGGCGGCCGCGCTGGCGATGGCCGCCGCGGTGCTGGCGCTGCGCCTCGCCGCCGCCGAGCTGCCTATGGGCCGCGGGGTAGCCGCGGCGGTGAGCCTGCTCGGCGTGCTGCTTGGCGCAGCGGTGTTCGTTGCAGCCGTGCTGCGCACCCGGCTGCTGAGCGCGGCAGAGCTGAGCGCCCTGCCGCGGGTCGGCCCGAAGCTGCTGACGCTGCTTCGGAAGCTGCGGCTGCTGCCATAGCGCTTCGCCTTGGCGTAAGGGCCGTACGAAGTTGAACTTTGCGGATGTGACGCAGAAAATTTCAGTTTGACCGCCAGCAATGGTATAGTAATAACATGCTGAACGGACAGGGAGTGAAAGGCATAACATGAGCGCAACCATTACGGTAGTCGGCCTCGGCTCGGGAGATCCCGACCGGCTGACCTTAGGCAGCCTGAAGCGGCTGCAGGAGGCGGGAGAACGTTACGTCCGGACGAAGGACCATCCGGTGGTGGATTGGCTGGAGGAGACGGGCGTTCATTTTACTTCGTTTGACGAGGTGTACGAAGCGAAGGACGATTTTCCTTCCGTTTATGAGGAGATTGCCTCCAGACTGTTGGCGCGGGCCAAAGCAGGTCAGGAGGGAGAGCATATCGTGTACGCCGTTCCCGGGCATCCCCAGGTGGCCGAAGCGACGGTGAAGCTGTTGCGGGAGCGCTGTCCGGAGCAGGGAATCTCGCTCGATATCATTGGCGGGGAGAGCTTTCTGGACGAAGCGTTTGTTCGCCTGGGCTTTGATCCGATCGAAGGATTCCTCCTGGTAGACGCCTCGGAGGTTCGAGGGGAAGCGATTGACCCAAGACGGCATACGCTAATTGGACAAGTCTATGACCAGATCACCGCTTCAGAAGTCAAGCTGGGGCTGATGGAGCTGCTGCCTGACGATTATCCGGTCGTTGTGGGACATGCCCTTGGGGTAGCGGGCCAAGAGCGGATCGAGCGCGTTCCGCTGTTTGAGCTGGATCGGATTACGGGTTACGGGAACCTGTCCCTGGTCTATGTCCCAGCCAGCGAGGACGATACGCTGCGTAACCGCAGCTTCCAGCGGCTTCATGAGATCGTGTCGATATTGCGCAGCCCGGGCGGATGCCCATGGGATCGCGAGCAGACGCATGAATCGATCCGCAAAAATCTCATCGAAGAAACCTACGAGGTGCTGGAGACGATCGACGACGACGATCCCGACCACATGCGCGAGGAGCTTGGCGATCTGCTGCTGCAAATTATGCTCCACTCTCAGATGGAGGAGGAGACGGGCACTTTTACGGTGTATGACGTCATCCAGGAGCTAAATGAGAAGCTCATTTACCGTCATCCGCATGTCTTCGGGAATTTGAGTGCCGAGGATGCTGAAGCCGCGCTTAACAACTGGGAAGCGATGAAGGCCGAAGAGAAGAAACGCAAAGGCCTCCAGCCGGAGCGCCAATCAGTCATCAGCGGGGTGCCGCGCGATTTGCCGGCTTTGATGAAGGCGTACAAGCTTCAGAAGAAGGCGGCCAAGGCCGGATTCGACTGGGAGGACATCGACGGGGTATGGTCTAAGCTGGAGGAAGAGATCCGCGAGCTGAGGGAAGCCGTCGCGCAGAAGCAAGATGCCGAGGCGCAGGAGATGGAATTGGGCGACGTATTGTTCTCGGTGGTGAATGTGGCTCGCTATATCGGGGTGGATCCGGAGCAAGCCCTCTCGCGGACGATCCGCAAATTCACGGAGCGGTTCCATTATGTGGAGGATCGGCTTCGTGATCTGGGCAAAACACCTGGCGACAGCACATTAGCTGAAATGGACAAATTATGGGACGAAGCTAAGTCGAAAGAACGGGAATGATGGGAGAAAAGGACTAAATTTCAGTTTTTTTGCGAAAAAAGCAAAAAAAGTTCCCTGAGAGTGCAGGATTTTTCAAATCAAGCAAGAATACTCTTACAAAGATAACCATCTGGTGCTTGGTAGGCTTGAAGGCAGGCCTGAAGCCTATAGTGCCAAGGTATCACCTATTTCTTTAATTATTGGGAGGCATTATTAATGAACAAAACAGATCTGATCAACAACATTTCCAGCAAAAGCGGTTTGACGAAAAAAGACGTTGAATCCGTATTGAATGGTTTTCTCGGTGAAATTACCGATGCACTGGCTAGCGGTGACAAAGTTCAACTGATCGGCTTCGGTACGTTCGAAACTCGCAAACGCTCCGGTCGTACGGGCCGTAACCCGCAAACCGGCAAAACAATCGAAATCCCAGCTTCCACTGTTCCAGCATTCAAAGCAGGCAACAAACTTAAAGAAGCTGTAAAATAATGCGTCTCGATAAATTCCTGAAGGTATCACGGTTGATCAAGCGGCGCACCGTGGCGAAGGACGTCTCCGAACAAGGCAGAGTTCTGATCAACGGGCGCGAATCCAAACCGAGCAGTACGGTGAAGGTGGGCGACGAAATTACGGTTCAATTCGGCCAGAAGCTGGTGACCGTGCGCGTCGAACGTCTGGTCGAAACGACTCGTAAGGAAGAAGCTGCTTCGATGTATACCTTAATCAAGGAAGAGCCGATCGCCAAAGAGACCGGTCTGGACTGGTCCTGACATAGTGACGCTCAGAGCGTGCTCCGTTTCTTCGGGGCATGCTCTTTTTTTTAACTCACAAGAGTGTAAAAAAAGTCCTAGCCAAACTGTGAATTCATGGTAATATAGTAAATACACTTCTTAGAAAACTCCTCTGTGTCAACCTCATGTCGAAATCATCGACGCTGCGCACGCGGCACACATCCACGAATCACAATCGCACCTAACGATCAAGCAACTTTCCATCGAACGAACCATCGAACTAACCATCTTCGGATCATCAAGCCACCAACAGACGCTGTAACCATCCCACTTAACAACAGACCTATCGTCGCTTAAGGTCGCAGCTCACTATGAAGAAACCGGGGTGATTCAATCAACGAAGACAATTTAAAACGCTTACAAAGTGAAAATATTCACAATTATTTCGTTCATCATTTTTCACGACAGCCATAGGGTATACCAAGGTCCATAATCCAGTCTTTCCAAAGGATGATTGCCTGATGAAACAGCTCGTGCACAAGCTCTATGCGCGGGGGGAGCTCTCCAAGGTGGAGCTCGTCGATCTACTGGAGCATATGGATGTCGAAACGCGCAAGGAGCTCTTCCGCTTGGCCCGTCTCAGGCGGGAACAGGCTTATGGGAACAAGGTGTATTTGCGCGGTTTGATTGAATTTTCGAGCTACTGTCGGCGGAACTGCTTGTATTGCGGACTGCGGGCGGGGAATCGCGTGGCGGAGCGTTATCGGCTCAGCCCGGAAGAGATTCTCGAGTGCTGCCGGGAAGGATACGAGCTGGGCTTTCGCACGTTTGTGCTCCAGAGCGGGGAAGACCCCTGGTATACAGCCGATCTGCTGGCATCCTTAATTCGAGACATCAAGGGCGAATTTCCGGATGCAGCCATCACCTTATCCATCGGCGAGCGGGAGGCGGACACCTACCGATTGCTGTATGAAGCGGGGGCGGATCGCTTTTTGATGCGTCATGAAACCGCTTCCCGGAGGTTGTACCAGGAACTGCATCCTTTGATGTCCTTTGATCACCGGCGCCAATGTTTGGAGACACTGCAATCGATCGGCTATCAAGTGGGAGCAGGCTTTATGGTCGGGTTGCCCGGCCAGACGGCGGAGGATTTAGCGGAGGACTTGATCTATCTCCGAACGCTCAACCCGGACATGATTGGCATCGGCCCGTTTATTCCCCATGACAAGACACCGCTTGGTCAGGCGAAGGCCGGATCGCTGGAGGATACGCTGGTGATGGTCGCGCTGGCCCGCCTATTCCTTCCCGAAGCCTTAATACCCGCGACGACTGCGCTTGGTACATTACACCCGCAAGGCAGGGAGCTGGCGCTGAAGGCCGGGGCCAATGTGGTCATGCCCAATCTGACACCCGTTGCCGTCCGCAAGAAATACGCCTTGTACAACAACAAAATCTGCACGGGGGATGAATCCGCCCACTGCAGGCATTGCCTTGAGCTGCGGATTGAAGCCGCAGGCTTTTCCGTAGATATGGGAAGGGGGGACAGCTTGAAGGCGCTGGCAAGCCGCCATCATGCATAGTCCATCGTTTGCCAAGCAGTCGATTGAGTCAAAGAAAGGCGGCAGTTTCATTTTGTTATTATTCGTGAAATATTTCACAACAAAACGTAGAGGAGACGTGGCGAATGAGCATTTTGACTAAAACCAATGACCTTGGCTTTTTTGAAATTCGGCTGGAATCCATCGGCGGGCTCGGCGCCAACCTGGCTGGGAAGATGCTGGCGGAATCCGGGGTGCTGGGGCTTGGCCTCAACGGTGCCAGCTTCTCGTCCTATGGTTCGGAGAAGAAGGGTTCCCCGGTGAAGAGCTTCATCCGCTTCTGTGAGCCGGACGTGGAGATTCATGATCACAGCCCGATCGAGGAACCCCACGTCATTGGCGTGTTCCATGAAGCGCTGCACAAGACGGTCAATGTTCTAAGCGGCTTAAAGCCTGACGGGATCGTGCTGGTGAACTCGACCCGCGATTTTGAGGAAATACGGCGCGATCTGAAGTTTCCTTACGGGACACTGGCGGTGGTGGACGCAATGGGGATCGCCATCGACGAACATACGAAGGTGAACACCTCAATGCTGGGGGCGTTGTTCCGGATATGCGATTTTCTCGATCCGGATTCGATGCGCGAAGTGATTAAGCATACGTTCCAGAAAAAATACCCGCACTTGGTGGAACCCAATTTGCGCACATTTGACCGGGGATATCATGAAGTACGTTTCCAGACGATCCCGGCTCCCGAAGGGGTACAAGGGATGCAATTCGAACGGCCGCAGCCGCTGCTCGGTTATAAGACGCAGGCTCTGGGCGGCATCATCCGGGCGCAAGGCAATAGTCTGCTGAAGGATTTGAGCGGGTCCCGGCAGGGGTTTGTACCGGAGTTGGATCCAGACAGCTGCATCCATTGTGCCAACTGCGACTCGGTTTGTCCTGATCTGTGTTTCGTGTGGGAGACCGGGGAGGACAAGAAGGGGCGTCCGCAAATGTTCTTGAGCGGCATCGACTATCAATATTGCAAAGGTTGTCTGAAATGCGTGGAAATCTGCCCAACGGGGGCGCTTAGCATGCGTCGGGAGGAGCCGGGATATGCCGACAGCCACCGCGTTGCTCACGTCTTTCAGTAGAGTTTTTTCCAAGGTCAAGGTGTATGGAACTCGCAGAAGAGCCTAAAGGAGGACTTTATCGATGTCTATAACCGAAGAGAAAATCACAAAAATGACGCTGGCGGAACAAACGACGGCCTTCGAATCAGGCAATGAGGCGGCAGCTATGGCGGCGGCTCAGATCAACTACCATGTGATGGGGTATTTTCCGATCACCCCGTCCACGGAGATTGCCCAAATTCTAGACCAGAAAAAGGCGCAAGGCTTGCATGATATCCAACTGATTGCGGCGGATGGGGAGCACGGCTCGGCGGGGATCTGTTATGGGGCCGCGCTCGCTGGGGCTCGGGTGCTCAATGCGACCAGCGCCAACGGGTTCATGTACATGCTCGAACAGCTGCCGGTCCAGTCCGGAACGCGGTTCCCGATGGTGCTGAACTTGGTGACGCGTTCGATCAGCGGTCCGCTGGACATTCGCGGTGACCACTCCGATTTGTATTTTGCGCTGAACACCGGCTGGTTGATCCTGACGGCGAGCACCCCGCAAGCAGCCTACGACATGAACATCATGGCGCTGAAGTGGTCGGAACATCCAGAGGTTCGGCTGCCAGTGATCGTTGCCTATGACGGGTTCTTTACGTCCCATCAGAAACGGAAATTAAGTTATTTCAAAGACGCCAAGACGGTTCGGGCGTTCGTAGGGGATACACCGCCGGTTGGATTTGATCACGTCGTTGATCCGGCGCAGCCGATTTCGGTTGGTGCGCATATGAACGGCGACGACCTGTTGAATAACCACTACCAGCTGCACTTGGCTCAGGAGCGTGCGGCCGAAGTGTATCAACAAATCGCTGCTGAATTTAAGGCGATGTCGGGACGTGACTACCCGGTGCTCGAATTGTATCAAATGGAAGATGCGGAGGTCGCTTTATTTCTGCTGAACTCGGCGGCGGAAACGGCCAAGATGATCGTTGACAAGCTGCGGGCGCAGGGGGTTAAGGCGGGGCTCATTCGGCCCAACGTCATTCGGCCCTTCCCGGCGGAGGAGATCCGCACCGCGCTGCGGGGCGTCAAAGCGCTGCTGGTGGGCGAACGCGCTGATTCCTACGGCGGTAAAGGCGGCAATATGACGCATGAAATCCGCTCCGCGCTGAAGTTGGATCCGGCGAATCAAACGATTGTGTTGTCCCGCGTGTTTGGTCTGGGCGGCAAAGACTTCTATCCGGATGAAGCGGAAGCGTTCTTCAACCTGGCTATGGAGGCGATGAACCGAGGCGAAGCCGCGGTACCGTTTGATTATTTCGGGCAGGTCCCCGGCGATCCGGTGCACGAACTCAGACCGATCTTGACGCCGCAGCATGGCGATGCCTTTAACAGCGGGCTGATTCAAGTGACGCCGGATGAGGCGACCGGCAAGCTGAAGGTGAAGGTGCCGCCGCTGCGCAGTCTGACAGCGAAGCCGAAGCGGCTGGCGCCGGGCCATGGGGCATGTCCGGGTTGCAGCGCGATCTCTTCGTTGGAGCTGTTTTTCAAAGGGATTGAAGGCGATGTCGTTACGTTGTTTCAGACCGGCTGCTCGTACGTTGTGACGGCTGGCTATCCTTATACTTCGCATAAGCAAACGTTCATCCACAACCTGTTTCAGAACGGGGCTGCCACCGTGGCTGGCGTCGTTGAGGCGTTCTGGGAGCGGAAGCGCCGCGGGGAGATCGATGTTTCGGATAACGTGACCTTCATCATGGTGACCGGTGACGGCGGGATGGACATCGGTATGGGGCCGGCGATCGGCTCGGCGCTGCGGAACCACAAGATGATTATTTTGGAATACGACAATGAAGGGTACATGAATACGGGCTCGCAACTCTCCTACTCCACGCCGCTGGGGCATCAGACCAGCACGTCCGGCGTAGGCAAGGCACAGAAAGGGAAAGCGTTCCATCACAAAGACACTCCGCAGATCATGGCGGCGACCAATATCCCGTACGTGTTCACCGGGGCGGAAGCCTTCCCGCAGGACTTGATTATGAAGGCAGCCAAGGCGCAGTGGTATGCACAACATGAAGGCTTGGTTTACGGAAAAGTGCTCAGTACCTGCCCGCTCAACTGGCGGTCTGAAGATCAGCTCGGGACGAAAATCCTGCAAACGGCGGTAGACTCCTGCTTCTTCCCGCTGTACGAAATCGAGCATGGCGTTACGAACATCACCTATAATCCGGAGGCGAAGAACAAGCGGATCTCACCGCAGGAATGGTTGAAGCTGATGGGCAAAACGAAGCACATGCTGCATGACCAGGAGCTGCTCGATGCCTTTGAGGAAGAGGTAAACCGGCGTTGGGAACGGCTTAAGCTGAAGCACGAAAGCCCGCTGCTTTAAGGTCAGCATTCGTTTGATGAAGGGAGAGTAAGCGAGGATGGAAGAGACTTGTCGTTGTGCGAAGGACGAGGAGCGGCTGCAACGGGTGGAGGAAATCATCAATCAGTTCCGCCAGCTGCCGGGTGCGCTGATTCCGGTGCTCCATGAGATTCAGGATATGTACGGCTATCTGCCGGAGGAAGCGCTGCAGATCGTATCGCGGGAGCTGGGCATGTCGATGGCTGAGATTTACGGGGTGGCGACGTTTTACTCGTTTTTCTCGCTGGAGCCCAAGGGAGAGCATATCATCCGCGTCTGCATGGGGACAGCTTGTTACATTAAGGGCGCACAAGGCGTACTGGATCGCCTGAGTCAGGAGTTGAACGTTCCGGTTCAAGGGACAACGGCCGACGGAAAATTCACGTTGGAAGCCACCCGTTGTCTGGGAGCTTGCGGTTTAGCCCCGGTCATGACCATCGGAGAGAAGGTGCATGGCCGGCTGGCCCCCAACGAAATACCGAAAATACTGAAGCAAATGCGCACGCCTGTACAGACGCATTAGAAGGGATGGTGGAACGATGAAAACGTTGTTGGATCTCGAAGGCATTCGAACGGCGCAGCTTCACCGCCTGGTACGACGGAAGCTGGGGAAGGTTGAGGCGGTCGACGGAGGCGTTGCCGAGCGTTCCGTTATGATATGCGGCGGTACCGGCTGTACCTCTTCGGACTCGATGTTCATTGCGGAAGCCTTCGAGCAAGCGGTGGCTGCCCAAGGGATTCAGGACAAAATCGAGATTGTCCGGACGGGCTGCTTTGGGCTGTGCGAGCTGGGGCCGGTCGTGATCATTTACCCGGAGGAGGTGTTCTACAACCGGGTGAAGGTGAAGGATGTGGCAGAGATCGTCGACAAGCATCTGCTTCAGGGCAAAATCGTCGATCGCCTTGTGTACTCACAGTCGTTGGAGAAAGACGGTCGGATCAAACCGCTGCATGAGGTTGATTTCTTCCGCAAACAGCAGCGGATTGCGCTGCGGAACTGCGGGACGATTGATCCGGAGGACATTGATGAATATATCGCCATGAATGGATATAAGGCGCTGCATAAGGTTCTGACGACCATGGAGCCGGCAGAGGTCGTGGCCGAGGTGAAGGAAGCTGGGCTTCGCGGACGCGGGGGCGGCGGGTTTCCGACCGGGGTGAAGTGGGAGACGGCGGCGAAGCAGCGGACGGGGCAAAAATATGTGATCTGCAACGCCGACGAAGGCGACCCGGGCGCGTTTATGGACCGCTCGATCCTGGAGGGCGATCCGCACTCTGTGCTGGAGGGCATGGCGATCGCCGGCTACGCCATCGGGGCGAATCATGGCTTCATCTATGTACGGGCGGAATATCCGATCGCCGTGCGCCGGGTGCAGGCGGCGATTAAGCAGGCCCGGGATTACGGGTTGCTGGGAGATGACTTGTTTGGAAGCGGCTTTTCTTTCGACATTAGCGTTCGTCTGGGAGCCGGGGCGTTTGTCTGCGGGGAAGAGACCGCGCTGATGAACTCCGTCGAAGGCAAGCGCGGCATGCCAAATCCAAAACCGCCGTTTCCGGCCGTCAGCGGGCTATGGGGGCAGCCAACGGTGATCAACAATGTGGAGACGCTGGCCAACGTGCCGATCATTCTGCTCAAGGGCGCTTCGTGGTATGCGAGCATCGGGACGGAAAAAAGCAAAGGCACCAAGGTCTTCGCCTTGGGCGGCAAAGTCGTCAACACCGGGCTGGTAGAGGTGCCGATGGGGGTTACGCTGCGCGATGTGATTTACGAAATCGGCGGGGGGATTCCCGGCGGCAAAGCGTTTAAGGCGGTGCAGACCGGGGGGCCGTCCGGCGGTTGCTTAACGAGCGAGCATCTCGATCGGCCGATCGATTACGATACGCTGCTGAGCTTGGGGTCGATGATGGGCTCGGGCGGTATGCTCGTGATGGACGAAGAGACGTGTATGGTCGACGTGGCCCGATATTACCTTGATTTTACGCGGGACGAATCGTGTGGGAAGTGCGCGCCTTGTCGGATTGGCACCAAACGCCTGCTGGAGATTTTGGAGAAAATCACAGAGGGCAAAGGGACGATGGAGGATCTGGAGGCGTTAGAGGACCTGTCCGAGCAAATTAAGGCGGCTTCGCTGTGCGGGCTTGGCCAAACGGCGCCGAATCCGGTGCTGTCCACGCTGAAGTATTTTCGCGAGGAATATCTTGCCCATGTGGTCGATAAGAAGTGCCCTGCCGGTGTGTGCCGCTCGCTAATTACGTACACGATCGATGAGGAGAAATGCCGCGGCTGCACCCTTTGCGCCCGGAAATGTCCAGCGGAAGCGATCTCGGGCGAGATGAAAGAGCCGCATGTCATCGATCCGCAGCTGTGCATCAAATGCGGAATTTGCTTCGACAGCTGCAAATTTGAAGCGATCTATAAGAGCTGAAAGGGGGAGAGTTCGAGCATGGATACGGTGAAATTGTGGATTGACGATATTGAAACGGAAGTGCCGAAGGGCACGACGGTGCTTCAAGCTGCCCGCGGATTAGGCATTCATATTCCTACCCTTTGTCATCTGCAGGGCATGAACCATCCGTCCAGTTGCCGCGTCTGCTTGGTGGAATCGGGCCCCCGCCTGATCGCTTCGTGTACGCTGGTGGCCGAGGACGGCATGCGGATTCGGACGAATACACCGCGGGTGCGGAAAGCCCGCAAAACGACGGTTGAGCTGATTCTGTCGGATCACCATCGGGAATGCCTCACCTGCCTGCGCAGCGGAACCTGCGAGCTGCAGGAGGTGGCGAATCAGATTGGGGTGCGTGATGTGCGATATGCGGGAGGCCAAGCACGGTCGACGGTTGATTTCTCGTCGCCGTCGATCGTGCGCGACACATCCAAATGCTTGCTGTGCGGCCGGTGCGTCTCGGTGTGCAGCGAGGTGCAGACTGTGGGGGCCATCGGATTCATGAACCGCGGGTTCAATACAGTGATTGGGCCGGCTTTGGGGCGGCCGATCGGCGAATCGGTCTGCGTGAACTGCGGGCAGTGCATCATGGCTTGTCCGGTTGGCGCGCTGCAGGAGCGGGAGAATGTGGGCGACGTGTGGCAGGCAATCGCTGACCCGCATAAATTCGTCGTTGTGCAGACGGCTCCGGCGGTGCGCGTCGCCTTGGGCGAGGAGTTCGGGATGCCGATCGGGACGCGGGTGACGGGCAAGATGGTCGCCGCGTTGCGCCGGCTGGGCTTCAATAAGGTGTTTGATACCGATTTTGCAGCCGACTTAACGATTATGGAGGAGGGCACCGAGCTCGTGCATCGGTTGGCCACCGGGGAGAACTTGCCGCTGATGACCTCCTGTTGCCCAGGCTGGGTGAAATTTGTGGAGCATTTCTTTCCGGATATGAGGGGGAACCTCTCGAGCTGCAAATCGCCGCATGAGATGGAAGGGGCAATGATCAAGAGCTATTTCGCCCAAATGATGGGGATCGATCCGGGGAACATCGTGGTGGTGTCGATCATGCCGTGTACGGCGAAGAAGTTCGAGGCGCAGCGCGAGGAGCTGGCTCACGAGTCGTTCCCGGACGTCGATTACGTGCTGACAACCCGGGAGCTTGCGCGGATGATCAAAGAGGCGGGGATCGATTTTGTGAACCTGAAGGGTGAAACATTCGACAACCCGTTTGGCGAAGCCTCGGGAGCTGGCGTGATCTTCGGTGCCACCGGCGGGGTGGCCGAAGCGGCGCTTCGCACCGTGTTCGAGCTGATTGCCGGCGAAGAGCTGGAGACGGTGGAATATACCGCTGTGCGCGGAATGGACGGAATCAAAGAGGCGATGGTGGAGCTGCCGGACGGGCGGGTGATCCGCACGGCGGTAGTGCACGGGCTTGGCAATGCCCGCAAGCTGATGTCGATGATCCAGTCCGGTCAGCGCCAATACGAATTTATCGAAGTAATGGCTTGTCCGGGCGGTTGTATCTGCGGCGGCGGGCAGCCGATCGTTGGCGCGAGCCTGCGGGATACTCTCGACGTGAAGGCTGCTCGTGCCAAGGCAATTTATGATGAGGACGAAGCGTCTACGGTGCGCAAATCGCATAAGAACCCGTATATCCAGCAGATTTATCGCGAGTTTTTGGAGGAGCCGAACAGTCACAAGAGCCATCAGTATTTGCACACGCACTATTTGGTGCGCTCCCGTTATTAAGGGATTCAGAAGTGATTTTGGCATCTTACAGGGAGGGATGGGGATGAGCAGGTCAGAGCAAAAACAGGCGGCGGACTTCATCCGGGATGAGACCATTGTGTCAGCGCTCGCTTACGGGTCAAGGCTAGCCCGCGACCGTAAGAAGGTGCTGGCGATTCTGGAGCGTGCCCGGACTGCCAAAGGCATCTGCGCGGACGAAGCCGCTGTGCTGTTAAATGTAGAGGACGATGTGTTGCTAGAGGAGATCTACCATGCGGCTCGTGAGGTGAAGGAACGCATTTACGGGAATCGGATCGTCTTGTTCGCTCCTTTATACGTCAGCAACTATTGCGTCAATAACTGCGAGTATTGCGGCTATAAGCAGTCGAATAAGGATATGGTTCGGCGGCGGTTAAACCGGGAGGAGCTGATTCGGGAAGTCGAAGTGCTGCAGCAACTGGGGCATAAGCGGCTGGCGCTGGAGGCCGGGGAGGATCCGGAGCATTGCCCTATCGATTACATCCTGGAATGTATTGAAACGATCTACTCCGTGAAAGTCGATAACGGGAGTATTCGCCGAGTTAATGTCAATATCGCCGCGACGACGGTGGAGAATTATCGCAAGCTGGCGAACGTCGGAATCGGCACGTATATCCTATTCCAGGAGACGTACCACCGTCCAACCTACAGCCGCATGCACCCCAAAGGGCCAAAACGCGACTACGACTGGCACACGACGGCGATGGACCGCGCGATGCAAGCTGGGATCGATGATGTTGGCGTTGGAGTACTGTACGGGCTGTATGATTACAAATACGAGACGATCGCGATGTTGATGCATGCCGAGCATCTGGAAGCCACGTATGGCTGCGGGCCTCACACGGTTTCTGTCCCTCGCCTGCGGGCGGCGGAGGGCGTAGATCTGAACAGCTTCCCGTATCTGGTGAGCGATCATGAGTTCAAGAAGATCGTGGCTGTGTTACGGCTCGCGGTGCCTTATGCCGGCATGATCTTGTCTACCCGCGAGGATTCGAAGTTCCGCGACGAGGTCATCAAGCTGGGCATCTCCCAGATCAGCGCAGGCTCGTGCACTGGCGTCGGCGGCTATACGAGCACGTACGGCGGCGAGGGCCAAGGAAGGACATGCGGCGATACCGCCCAGTTCGAGGTGGGCGATCACCGCTCGCCGCTGGAGATGATCAAGTCGCTGTGCCGGGATGGCTATATTCCGAGCTACTGCACCGCTTGTTATCGGGAAGGGCGGACGGGCGACCGTTTCATGCGGCTGGCCAAATCGGGCCAAATTCACAACATCTGCCATCCGAACGCACTGCTCACCTTGCAGGAGTATTTGCTGGATTACGGCGATGATGAGGCCCGGGAGATGGGCGCAACGCTCATCAAAAACAATCTTCGCCGCATCCCTAAAACCTCCGCCCGCGATGCGACCCTTAACCGCCTGCAACGCCTTAAGGAAGGCGAGCGGGATTTGTACTTCTAGCAGCTTGGCCTTTAGGAAAACCAAAAACCTTCAATGCCACCTTAGCGGATGGCGTTGAAGGTTTTTTGGCGCTAAGGGCGGATCAGCTGCGCAAGAGCCCCGGCTGATGCTTTATGAGGCATGCTGCCAGTGGGCGGGCGTTAGTGGCTGTCGCCTGCTGCCTTTCAGCTAACGCTAGAAGCAGCTGACAGCGTGCGGCGAACGCTTTCTGCCTGTTTCTCTCCGGCTGACCGTTTATTTCGCCGGGCTCTCCCCTGGCTAACGCTTGCCAGAGCGCTTATTTGGGCGAAAAGAGGGGAATTTCAATTCTAACGCTTGTCAGGAAGCTTATTTGCGTCAAATGACCTCGTTTCGAGGGCGTAACAGGTAAATAAGCTCTCTCACAAGCGTTAGATTCTCAGCAGCCCCGTTTTGGGCGAAATAGCGTTGCTGGTAAGCGTTAGAGGTGCGGGGACCGTGGTTGAGTCCAATAACGTTGCTGACAAGCGATAGAGTTCCGGGGCCGTGGTTGTTAGTGACCCGCCTGCTGTCTATGGTGCTGTTGTCTCTGTTTTGGTGCTTCTGTTGTCGCTACCGTTGTTGCTATTTCGCTACTACTGTCGCTAACGGACTCCAAATTCGTTACACTAGTTACCTTCACTATAGTCTCTACCTTCACCACCGCTGTTACTACTGTCACTGCTGCTGTTTCTACCGTTGCTCTTCCCGTGTGTCCCTGTTGTTGCTAATGCTAATGTAGTTACTCTGTAGTTACTTCGCGAATTTCTCTATGCCAATGATTGACGCCGACATCGCGTAAGTTACTTTTTGCAGATACTAATTACTACGGATAACCATTACTAATTACAACTACTACTAGCTGCAACTGCTCCTAACTGCTCCTAACTGTGCCTGACTGCTCTTATTGGTTCGATTTCCTCCTAAATGCGTCTATCTGCTCCTAATTGCGCGCCTAAAAGACACTAACTGCCGACAACTTCCAGTAACTACTAATGACTGCTCCAAGCTTCTGTTTCCTCTTACTTGCGTCACCAATCATGCTAAACCGGTCCAAACTGCGCCTAATGTGCCTAACAAAGCCTAATTGTGCCTAACTCTGCCAAACTCCTAATACACATTACAGAGCTGTGACGTCTGGGGCTCCTGCATATCTTGCTTTCGGAGTAACTATTTTGCTTGTTCGCTTGCTTTCGTCTGCCGCTCCCCTTGGCTAACGCTTGCCAGAGCGCTTATTAGGGCGAAAAGAGGGAAATTTCAATTCTAACGCTTGTCAGGAAGCTTATTTGCGTAAAATGACCTCATTTCGAGGGCGAAATGGGCAAATAAGCTCTCGCATAAGCGTTAGATTCTCAGCAGTCCCGTTTTGGGCGAAATAGCGTTGCTGGTAAGCGTTAGAGGTGAGGCGCGCTGCGGTTACCCCCATAGCGTTGCTGGTAAGCGTTAGAGTTCCGGGGACCGTGGTTGAGTCCAATAACGTTGCTGACAAGCGTTAGAAGTCCAGCTTGGCTTCAACAGCGACCACGGGCGGCCCTTCACTGGCAGCGAAGCCGAAGTTCCCTCCCCGTGACAGCGACTCGTTCACTACAACCGCGATTCGCTTACCGCGCCTACGTCTCCCGAGCTGCCTCCTCCCACGCCATCATGGCGGAGGGGAAAAGCTCGATCGCGCGAGGGAACACGCCGTGCAGGTAGGCGATCAGCACGCCGTAGTTGACGATCGGGACGCCGGCAGCTTTGGCTTCGCTGAGGCGGTGCAGCATAGCGCGGCGGTTGAGCATGCAGGCGCCGCAATGCACGATCAGCGCGTAGCGGGACAGATCCGGCGGATAGCTGTAGCCGGAGACGTGCTCAATCTGCAGTTGCTTGCCCGTGGTCTGCCGGAGCCAGCGTGGGATTTTGACGGTGCCGATGTCGTCGGACTGCTGATGGTGCGTACAGGCCTCTGCGATCAGCACCCGGTCGCCGTCCCGGAGGTTCTCCACGGCCCGTGCGCCCCGGACGAGCTCGTTAAGGTCGCCTTTATGGCGGGCGAACAAGATGGAGAACGAGGTCAGCGGCACGTCTCGCGGCGTATCGGCAGCGGCCTTGAGGAAAGCCTGCGAGTCGGTGATGACGAGCCGCGGCTTGGCCCCGAGCCGATCCAGTGTCGTCCGGAGCTCGTGCTCCTTCGTCACGACGGCGATGGCATCGCTCTCGAGCAGGTCGCGGATCGTCTGCTGCTGCGGCAAGATCAGCCGGCCTTTGGGCGCGGCTTTGTCGATCGGCACGACCAGCACGACCAGATCACCCGGCGCTACGAGGTCGCCGACGAGCCGGAAGCGTTCCTCCTCGTGCGGCAGCGCCGCAACGATGGCCCGCTTCAGCTCTGGCACGCCGCGGCCACTCAACGCGCTGAACGCAACACATTCAAGGCCGAGCATAACCTTCACATCGCTAAGTGCAGCCGATCTCGCGTCGTCATCCAGCAGCGCGTCGACTTTATTCACCACGCCGACGACAGGGATCTTCCGTTGCCTCAGCTCGGCCAGTAGCCCCCGATAAAAATCATCGGGACCCGCCAACGCATCGATCACCAGCAAGGCGAGGTCGGCGCGCTGGATCAGCTCCCGCGTTTTTTGCTTGCGCAGCTCGCCTAACGCGCCTTCGTCGTCCAAGCCGGCGGTATCGATCAGCACCACCGGTCCCAGCGGCAGCAGTTCCATCGCTTTGTACACCGGGTCGGTGGTCGTCCCCCGCACCGGCGAGACGACCGCCGTCTCCTGGCCCGTCAAAGCGTTTACCACACTCGATTTCCCCACATTTGTTCGGCCGAAGACGGCGATATGAATCCGCTCCCCGCGCGGTGTTGCGTTCAGGCTCATCTAAATCATCCCCCTTTATTCGCCGGGGATGCCCGGCTTCGTGACTTGCAGCGGATTCAGGATGTCCGCGGCGCGTTCGGCGGTCAGCCAGCCGCCGCTCACAGCGACCTGCTCCACCGACAGCCCCTCGCACCGGGCGATCCCGGCAATCTCGGCAGCCGCCTCGTAGCCGAGATGCGGGACCAGCGCGGTGGCGAGCACGGTGGAGCGCCGCAGATGCTCGCGGCATACGCCCTCGTTGACGGCGATGCCGCGAATGCAGCGCTGCTCGAACAGTGGCACGGCCCGCCCCAGAATCTCCAGCGATTCCAGCAGGGAATCGGCGATCAGCGGGCCGTACGCGTTCAGTTCGAGCTGGCCGCCCGCGGCGGCCCAAGTGATCGCGGCATCGTTCGCGATCACGCGCATGGCCGCTTGGCCGGCCATTTCCGCCATGACGGGGTTCACCTTCCCCGGCATGATCGACGAGCCGGCCTGGACGGCGGGCAGCGTGTACTCGCCGATGCCCCCGGCGGGGCCGGACGCCAGCAACCGCAGGTCGCCGGCGATCTTGAACAGCGTCACGGCTGCCGCTTTCAGCAGCCCGGACACCTCGACGAAGACGTCCATATTCTGCGTCCCGTCCATCGGAAATTCGCTGCGCGCCAGGCCCAGCCCGGTCAACTCCTGCAGCGTGTCGGTGACCTGGAAAATGTAAGCGCGCGGAGCGTCGAGTCCCGTGCCGATCGCTGTGCCGCCGAGATGCATCTCGCGCAGCCGCTCTTCGGCTTTGTACAGCCGCCATCGGTCGCGGGCGACCGCCTTGGCGTAAGCGCCAAACCCCTGGCCGGCCATCATCGGCAAGGCATCCATCAGCTGCGTGCGCCCGAGCTTCAGCACATCCGCGAATTCCCGCTCCTTCTCCTGCAGTGCCTCTTGCAGGGAGGCGTATGCGTCGCTGAGCGGGCGCAGCAGCCGGATCGCCGCGATTCGGAGCGCGGTGGGGTACACGTCGTTGGTCGATTGACATCGGTTGACGTGGTCCAACGGATGGACCAGGTGGTAGTCGCCTTTGGTCCCACCCAGCCGTTCAATCGCTAAATTGGCGACCACCTCGTTGACGTTCATATGCGTGGACGTGCCCGCGCCGCCCTGCAGGGCATCCACGACGAATTGATCGGCCAAGGCACCGCCCGCAATCTTGTCGCATGCCCACTCAATCGCCGAAGCCACATCAGCCGGGATCAAGCTGAGCCGGCCGTTCACTCGCGCCGCCGCTTTCTTGACCACGGCGATCGCTTCGATCAGCCGGGGATGGACGGGCCGCCCGCTGACCGGAAAATTCTCGATCGCTCGCGCCGTATGAATGCCGTAATAGACTTCTGCCGGGATCGCTTTGGGGCCTAGCGCGTCGGTCTCCATGCGATATTTTGGATCCGAATCGGGTTCATTTGAGAATGGTTGACGCATTGGGGTTCGCCTCCGACAAATGTCAATCTCTTCCTCTCCATCGTAGTTGAAAGCGATTTCGGAAAACAGTAAAGAAGATCACGCTAAAGCCTAGAAGGAACTTGTTCTAAAGACGGTTTTTCGTCCATAAGCTAGGGATAAGAAGGAGGGGTACATGCCATGGTCGAACCAAATAAAGCCAAGCATCAGGAGCTGCACTTGCTGAATCGCAAGCTGCTGGATATTACAGGGGTCCTCAATGTGGAGAGCTTCGACAGCGAGGAGTTTTTACTTCAAACCGAACTTGGTGCGATGACGATCCGAGGGCATAATTTACATATCAAAAACCTGAACCTGGAGCAGGGACTGGTCAGCATCGAAGGTACGGTGAACTCGCTTTCGTATTTGGACCCGGGGTCCAATTCGTCCAGTAAGGGCCTGCTCGGCAAGCTGTTCCGATGAATTTGGAGACACAATGGGCGACCCTGCTCTGGATGCTGGCATCCGGGGGGATCATGGGCATCGCCTTTGACAGCTATCGCGTCGTCTCGGGACAACTCCGGTTTCCCCGCTGGAGTGTCCATGCCCTCGATTTGCTCTACTGGTTGGCTGCCGCCTTATTCGTCTTTCGTACGTTGTATCACAGCAACCATGGGGAACTAAGGTTCTATGTTTTTTTAGGACTTTTTTTAGGTATTTGGATTTATTTTTTGTTCCTTAGTTCTCTCACCGAGCGTTTTGTGTTAATGTTAATGAGGATAGCTAACAAATTTTATCGGTTTATCGTACGAACGATCGAGATTTTCATCATCGCTCCGTTACAATGGTTGGTCAAAATGATCCGCGTTCTGCTCGGATTCGTTTGGATCGTGCTGCTGTTCCTAGGCCGGATCACCTTGTTGCCGATTTGGAAGCTGCTCGTATGGGTGCTTAGACCTATATGGACAAGACTTCGGATTCCGCAAGGGGTGGACAAGATTCGGCGCTCAGCGGTCGTGTGGCGAGAGCGCATTTTGCGTCTATTACGCTGGTTCTACAAGGAATAAGGCTGGGAGGTGTGCCTTGGTGCGCGAAGTGTCGACAAATCCGAAACCATCGAACAAAACTTCATCTTCCGGAAACGGATCTGCTTTCGCTAAGCGCAGGTTGCGGATCTGGATGGGATTTATGGTCCTGTTTTTAAGCTGGGCCGGATATACGTACATCTCGCAAGCCGGGGAGATCGGCAGCAAATCGCAAGAGCTGGCGGAGCGGCAAGCCGCCAAGGCAGCCAGTGAGCAGAGCTTGAACCAGCTCAAATATGAGATTGACCGTTTGAATGACCCCGAATACATTGGACAAATTGCCATGAAGAAATATGGTCTGTACAAACCGGGTGAAATCCCTGTCCGGGTATCCGAGTCCGAAGCCGGAAATGACTGACCCCATGCGGGTTGACGGGACATCCGTCTGTTGACCTTGTTTCAGTCATTCGGTATAATCAAATCACCGCAGTCAAGATTTCGAGGCCTGGCTGTATATTTTTAAGGGAGGATCATTTTATTTTATGGCAATTGAAGTGGGCACCAAGTTAGAAGGAAAAGTGACAGGCATCACGCATTTCGGAGCATTTGTGGATCTGTCAGGAGGTGTCACGGGTCTCGTTCATATTTCGGAGATCGCCGATAATTACGTGAAAGACGTTAACGATCATCTGAAAATCGGCGATACGGTTACCGTTAAGGTAATCAATGTCGATAAGGACGGTAAGATCGGACTTTCCATCAAGCAGGCTGTTGACAAACCGGCCGAAGCCAGACCGCCTCGTGCACCGAGAACGGACCGGCCAATCGGAGGTGACCGTCCTGGCGGCGGATTTAACCGGGACCGGGGAGGACGCTCTTTTAAGCCCCCAGCCAGCAAATCCTCATTCGAAGACAAAGTTTCTCGTTTCCTGAAGGACAGCGAGGAGCGCATTTCTTCGTTGAAGAAGAATACGGAAGGCAAACGCGGAGGTCGCGGAGCCAAACGAATGTAATCCCTGAAAATTTAACTACTCAAACCCACCGTAGGCGAATCGCTCGCCTGCGGTTTTTTGTTTGCTTTCGTGCCCCAATCTTCATAAGTTGACTTTTGCCTATGCGATTAAACAGGTTTTGTCGCCTCTGGGCTTTTTGCCGACAGGTTCTTACGGTTTTTTACGAGGAGCGCGTTTAAATAGCCTTTGTTCGTAGACACAGCCTGGGATTTCCCATGCGAACATAGAAACCCCTGATGCGGTCCATCGCTATGGGGGGCCTGGATTCGCGCGGTGTCGGCGTTCTCTCTCAATTTGTCGGAAATTTCTTTGGCACCGGCTCCGGTATCTGACAAACTTTCCGGTTCTAGCCTCCTATAATGGGACATACCTTACTAATTTGGAAAAGGCGGTGCCAGGATGTTGAATAAGTGGAATGTCACCCTGTTTCCAGGGATGAGAAAGGCGAAGGCATGGGACAAGGGAGCGATGCGGAAGATGCTGCTAGACCAGCCAATCATCCAGCGGGCTGGGCGGCTGTTCGCGGTCAACAAGTGGACCGGACTGCTTCTAGCGATGAGCTTCCTGCTGGGCCGGGCGACGATCTTGGACGAGCTGGCTCCTTTTGCCGTCGCTTTCTTTGCGGTGATTCGCTTCATGCGGCGGGATATCGCGTGGTTTGCGGGGGCGGCGATGGTCGGCGGAGCGTTGTTGACGCCGGGGGCTCATCTTCATGCGATAGAAATCGCCGTGGAGCTGTTGATCTTCGCCTTGTTACAAAAGGGACTGGAGTCTTTTGAACGGGCAGATCTCTCCTATGCGCCGATTATGGTATTTACGAGTACGTTCTTCGTTGGGATGTTCGGGGCGGTGATTGGCCCTTCCCTGACTTGGTACGCACTTGCGATGACCGTAATGGATGCGCTGCTCAGCTTCGTACTGACGCTGGTCTTCATTCAGGCGGTCCCGGTGTTTACTTACCGGAAGAAGCATTACCAGCTGCGCGGGGAGGAAATTTTGTGCCTCGTGATTCTGCTGGCTTCCGTGATGACCGGTACGGTTGGATGGGAGATTCAAGGATTATCGGCGGAGCACGTGTTGTCGAGGTACCTGATCCTGCTGTTCGCCTTGGCAGGCGGTGCCCCTTTAGGCGCTTCGGTTGGCGTCATCACCGGCTTGATTCTCAGCCTTGCTGATACATCGGCCTTGTACCAAATGAGCTTGCTGGCGTTCTCCGGGATGCTGGCCGGGATGCTCCGGGAAGGACGGAAATGGGCGGTCGGATTCGGCATGCTGCTCGGTTCGTCCATTCTGTCCATCTATATTGCCGGCCCGGCGGATGTGATGTCCTCCACTTGGGAGAGCTGCGTCGCAGTTCTATTCTTCCTGCTGACCCCCAAAAAGACGGTTCAAGTGATTGCCAAATACGTGCCCGGCACACAGGAGCATGCTAAAACGCAGCATGAATACGCCAAACGGGTACGCGATATCACAGCTGGCCGGGTGGCGCAGTTCTCCCAAGTCTTCAAGCAGCTGGCGCGCAGCTTCGGACAAGTATCCAGCACTGGGGAAATCGCAAAGCGCGGCGAGGAGATTGACCATTTCATGAACGCGGTGACCCAGGGCGCTTGCGCGACCTGCTTCCGCAAGAATACTTGCTGGGAGGGTCGATTCTATCAGACGTACAAGCTGATGACGGAGATGATGACCGCGATTGAGGAGAAGCCAGACATTACCCCGGACGAGCTGCCGGCCAGATGGTTGAAGATGTGCGCGAAAACCGACCAGGTGTTGGACATTATGAAACACGAGTACGATCTGTATCAGCACGATCTGCATTGGAAACGGCAAATTTACGACAGCCGCCAGTTGGTGGCTGAGCAACTCTCCGGTGTCTCGCAGGTGATGGAGGACCTGGCCCGGGAGATCCAACGGGAAGGACAAGCCATGTACAAGCAAGAGGAGCAAATCCGCGAAGCGTTAGAGAAAATGGGCTTGTCTATTCATAGCATCGACATTGTGAGTCTGGATCACGGGAACGTGGAGATCGAAATTGTACATGCGTACACCCGAGGTTTTGATGAATGCCGGAAGATTATTGCTCCGCTGCTGTCCGATATCCTCGGCGAGCATATCGCAGTCATGAATGAAATTCATCATGGAGGCAGAGAAGGCCTGGCGACCGTCACCTTCGGCTCGGCGAAAGCGTTTGAAATCACGACCGGGGTTGCCGGCACCGCGAAAGGCGGGGACATGCTCTCCGGTGACAGCTTTAGCGCCAAGGAGCTGGGCAACGGCACGTTCGCTGTGGCGATCAGCGATGGGATGGGCAACGGGGAGCGCGCGCGGCTGGAGAGCAGTACGGCGCTGAACATCCTCGAGCAGCTGTTGCAGTCCGGCATGGAGGAGACGCTGGCGATTAAATCGGTGAACTCGATTCTGATGCTGCGTTCGCCCGATGAGGTGTACGCGACGGTGGACATGGCGCTGATTGATCAATATACGGCGCGGACAACGTTTATGAAGATCGGCTCCTCCCCAAGCTTCATCAAGCGAGGTTCAGAGGTCATCCCGGTGACGGCCAGCAACCTGCCGATCGGCATCATCCAGGATATTGAGGTTGATCTGGTGTCCGTTCAGCTTTATCCGGGAGATACCTTGATCATGATGACGGACGGCATCTACGATGCGCCGGGCCCTGCGGTGAACAAGGAGCTGTGGATCAAGCGGCTGATCCAAGAGATCCAGGCCGAGGATCCGCAAGAGATCGCCGATTGTCTGCTGGAGTCCGTTATCCGGTATCAGAAGAACGTCATTCATGATGATATGACCGTAGTTGTGGCGAATATCGATCATATGCAGCCAGAGTGGGCTACGTTGCATATCCCCGGCATCAGCCGATTGGAGCGACCGCGTACCGTGAGTTAACCGAGAGCTTGAGGTGAGAACCTCAGGTTCTTTTTTCTTAGGTGCGAGGAATGGAGCTGAATCCAAGGATTCAAGGATATGGAAGGAATACATTTTTTTGATATTTTCAACTTTGTTCGATGGGAGTAGAATTATGGTGGTTAACTTACTTTTCGTTAGGAAGAAGGGATGACAATGAATCGCACAGAGGCACGATACGACCTGGACATGATTGTGACCTGGGGAGATTGCGATGCGGCGGGGATTTCCTATTACGCGAAAAATTTTGACTGGTTTACGAATGGACGCATGAGATTGCTCGAGTCTTATGGGCTGCCTTATATGAGCGCCTTTCACCATCAAGGGATTTCGCTTGTCTGCTTGACGGCAGATTGCCAATATAAAAAAATGCTGCGTCCTGAAGAAAGAGTGACGCTCAGCACTTGGATCAGCTCATTGACCCGAAGTCGAATGGCTTTTTCCTATCAGCTGTATAAGGAAGGCGGGGTGCTGGCTGCTGAGGGGATGACGACCCATGCGTACGTGGACGAGCATGGGCAGCCCGTCAACCTGGAGAAGCGGCATCCGGAGCTGTGGAATCAGTTAACTGAAACCCACCGGCAACGCAGTGAACAAGTTCGTGAGAGCGGAGGGTCGCCCCATGCGTAGCGGCAGAGTAGTGATTACCGGCTCTGGCGCGGTGACGCCGGTGGGCATCGGCGTTCCGGCCTACTGGCAGGGATTGCTTGCGGGAGTAAGCGGCGTGGCAGCGATTACGCGATATGACGCGGAAGCGATGCCCGTGAAAATTGCCGCAGAAGTGAAGGATTTTAACCCGGCCGACTTTATGCCGCGGAAGCTGGTCGGACAATCGGATATTTTTATGCAGTTTGCCTTTGCTGCGGCGCAAGAAGCGCTGGAAAACAGCCGGCTGAAGGCGCGTCCCGAACGGATTGGCATCGTGGTAGGTACGGCGCTGGGTGGCATTTCCTCGGCGGCGCAAGCGCAGGAGCATATCACTAGCAGCGGCAGCTATCGGGTGTCGCCTCATCTGGTGCCGAAGATATTGGGCAATATTGCGGCGGCGCACATCTCCATCATGCATGGCATCCAAGGGCCAAGCCTCACCGTCAACACCGCCTGCTCCTCCGGGGCAGACGCGATTGGTATGGCGCGGATGCTGCTGCTCTCGGGACAAGCTGATGCCGTGCTGGCTGTTGGTGCGGAGTCGATTTTGTCCGCGCTGATGGGGGCGGGCTTGTCCGCAGCACGGGCGTTGTCTACACGGAATGAAGAGCCGTCTCGGGCCAGCCGACCATTCGAGCGGGACCGTGACGGGTTCGTGATGGGCGAAGGCGCCGGCGCGGTGCTGCTGGAGACGCTGGAGCATGCCGAAGCGCGGGACGCTGAGATTCAAGCCGAGCTGCTCGGCTACGCCAACAGTTCAGATGCTTACCATGTCACCTCGCCGGAACCAAGCGGCAGCGGACAAATTCGTTGTTTGCGCATGGCGCTGGATCAGGCCGGAGTCGGCGCAACCGATATCGATTACATCAACGCGCATGGCACTTCAACTCCACTCGGTGATCGGATTGAAACGGAATCGTTGAAGGCAGTCTTTGGTGAACACGCTGGACAAATTCCTGTTAGTTCGACCAAGGGAGCGACAGGGCATTTGATGGGCGCCGGCGGAGTGACGGAACTGATTGCTTGCATCGGTGCGATTCGGGAAGGTATCGTGCCGCCAACGTTAAATTACGAGCATCCGGATCCGGAATGCGATCTTGATTATGTTCCGAACCGGCCGCGAGCCGCCCGGGTACGGATGGCGATGTCGAACGCCTTTGGTTTTGGCGGCCAGAACTCGTCGCTCATTGTGGGCGAATATAACGGAAGTGCAAATCCACGAAGATAGGGAGGATCCATCGATGGAGACGATCAACCAATTTACGTACGATGTACGGATGTTTAAAGATACGTTTGAACATGAGTTCACTTATATCAACGGTTTTATGCGGAACGTGCACCGGTTCGCGACCCGTCCGGCATTAACTTGTCCGCTGCGAGAACGGACCTGGACTTATACAGAGCTGAACGAGGAGGTCAATCGTCTCGCCCATGCGCTGATCGGGGACGGCATCGGCAAAAACGACGTGGTCTTGTATCAGCTGTTGAATTCAGCGGAATTCGTGTTCAGCTATCTGGCTCCGCAAAAGCTGGGCGCGATCAATTGCCCGATCAACTTTAAACTGTCCCCCGGCGAAACCGCCCATATCCTTGATGACAGCAAACCTCAAGTATATATCTATGACGCAGAAATTCAAGAAACCGCCGAACGGGCGCTGGAAATGGCCCGCCATCGGCCGCGCCGGATTATCATGGTCGATTATACCGGCACGAAAACAGCGCCGCAGGGTCATATTTTATATTCGGATTACGTGAAGCAGCAGCCTGTGGCAAATCCGCCGATCGAACGGGCTTCGCATATTTATGATGAGGTCACCCGCTTGTATACCTCCGGGACGACGGGGATGCCAAAGGGCGTACCGATGAACAATATCAACGAAGTGCTCTCGGCTCATGATGTCGCAATGCATTTTCCACTCAGCCCGGTCGACAAAACGATGAATATGAGCCCGTGGTTCCACCGCGGCGGCCTGCATTCCGGCGGACCAACGCCAACGCTTTATGTCGGGGGCGAAATGGTCATTCTCCGCTACTTCCATCCGAAAACGGTGCTGGAGTACGTGGCCAAATACGGACTGACCTTCCTGATCGGGGCACCGCCAATGCTGAAGATGCTGCATGATACGCAACTGAAAGAGAATGCCGATCTGTCCGGGCTCAAAGGCATTGTCACGATGGGGGCACCGTTGTCTGGGGCGGATTGCATTAAATATCAGCAGGTGCTGACAAAGAACATCTTTAACGGCTACGGGACTTCGGAAGCGTTCTGGAATACGTTCCTGTGTCCTTACGACTTGCCGGAAATGGCCGGTTCTGCCGGACGCGCCTGCACCGACGACGAAGTCGCCGTGGTGAAAGTGTTCCCGGACCGCCGAGCAGAGCCGTATGAACATGTCGCCAAGGATGGTACCGAAGTGGGCGAAATTATCGTGAAAGCCCCCGGGAAAACAACGTACTCCTACATCAATAATCCCGGTGAAAGCGAGAAGGTCTTCTACAAAGGCTGGATCTATATCGGCGATATGGGAACATGGGACGAAAACGAGTTTGTCACCATCGCCGGACGCAAAAACGATATGATCGTGTCGTCCGGCGAAAATATTCACCCGGTGCAAATTGAGGATGTACTCAACCAGCATCCGAAGGTGAAAGAAACGGTGGTTGTCGGCGTGCCGGACGAGCTGCGCGGCGAATCCGTCGTCGCCTACGTGATCAAAAACGACGAATCGCTAACCGCCAAAGAATTGCATAAATATTGCAGCGAGCATCCGATGTTAGCGGCTTACAAGCGGCCCCGCTTCTATCGATTTATCGATGAGCTGCCGTATACGGCAACGGGGAAAAAGCGTCATTTTATCGTAAGAAACATGGCGTTGGAGGACCAAAAAGAAGGCCGGCTCGAGCGGCATTAATGCCTGTGCTTTCTAAAATTGATGTTCTAACTGCAAAAGTGCATTTCACTTGTGTGGAAAACCGGCTTTTTCGTGGAATCAAATGCAAAAGTGTATCTAAAAAAGCGCAATATGCCCAAAGAACGACTTATCTGCCAATATAAACTGCAATTTTACATTATGGCAGGCGCCAAAGGGTGATTTTGATCCAAATGAACTGTACTTTTACATCTCGTGGCGGCAACGGCGCAAATACGACAGTCGTGGTGCATTTAGCGCATAAGGCGAAATCATGGTTTACGTAAGAACTTGAGGTGAGAACCTCAAGTTCTTTTTTTGGCGGAAAAATCTTGTTTTGGCTGAACGGGGGGGAAGCACGTTATAATAGGGGGTGAGAAAGGGGAGTTGAATATTGGATTACCGCGTGGATGTCACTTTTGAACCCCGGTACGAACTACTCAGCAGCCTACATACGATGATATGCCGCAAATCACATAAAAAAATCGACTTGAGCCCGGCATGGGTGAAGGATACGTTATCTCGAATTACGCCGGATTTCAGCTCCACTCTCAACGATATGGACGTGGACAGCGATTGGAAAATCACGTATTTGCTAGCTTACTTGTGCCCGGAAGGAGCATCCCCCGAGGAGTTTCTGGCCTGGCTGGAAGAGAAGACGCCAGGAGATCTGTATGAACTGATCGCAGTGTACAGCCAGCAATTTCCGAAGGATATGGGACAGTACCGCTCCCGTACCTTGTCCGTGTTGTCCAGTTGGCACGAGCAATATTTTCGTAAGCTGGCGCCGGAAGTGATTGAGGGACTGCGTTCCGAGGCTCAGACGCGTGCAGCGGAGCTGGCCCACCAGACCGAGCTGTCAGTATTCATTGAAAAGACGACGAACGGACTCACATTTCTGCCAAAAGAAGGGCTGGAAAAGCTGGTTCTTGTGCCGCACTATCATTTTCAGCCGATGAACATTATTTATCATTTTGGCCGGATCACGTTGTGTCATTATTCGGCACGGTTCTATCTGGGTGACGAGACGGATTTTCCTCCCCATGACTACCGGATGCTCCGGGCACTCGCCGAGCAGAGCCGGTTGAAAATTTTGCGATTCTTGAGCGGCGGCCCTCGAACGTTTACGGAGATCGTCCGTCATTTGCAAATCTCCAAGGGGATTACGCATGATCATGTGTCCAAGCTTCGCAGCGGCGGCTTTATCCGTGCCCATGTCGATGGGGAAACGATCTCCGAATATAGCTTGCGTCCGGAAATGCTGGATGTGATGCACCAGAAATTAGTTGATTATATCGTAAACTAAAACAGCGTCAGTCCTGGCAGTCATAAGGACTCTGCTCCGTGCGAACGGAACAGGGTCTTTTTTTTGTGGCATAAATGCTATATTCTCTGAATAAAGAAAAAATATTAAGTTCTCTATTTACAGAACAGTGGCCCGATCGTATAATAGGAGCGTTAAAACTCCACTTAACTTATCGGAATTAACGTCTATTGTAAGGTTACACCTGAAAAAAGACAATACGGAGGGAGAGAATCATGCAAATGAACAGAAAACGAGTGACTGCGCTATTAACTTTATTGTTGACCGGGGCTTTGGTCCTTACGGCCTGCGGCGGGGGCAACAATGCTGCGCAAGGATCGGATTCGGCATCGGCCCAGGCGGGTAACGGCCAAAGTGAGGCTGGCGCCAACAACGCAGGTTCGGAGGCTGGAGGCGATCTGCAGTTCATTCCAGCCAGCGATATGTCTAAGCTGCCTGCGATCGCCAAAGAACGCACGGATACAATCATCGTTGGCTTGACCGACCCAAGCGGTGCGTTTACGCCGTACTTCCAGCAGAGCGGATATGACGGCAACGTGTCGTCGCTGCTCTATACACCGCTGGTGACGGTGGATGACCAAGGGCTTCCAACTCCGGGCCTCGCTGAAAGCTGGGAGGTTTCCGATGATCAGCTGACGTATACGTACCATCTGCGTAAGGACTTGAAGTTCAGCGACGGTTCGCCAATGACGGCGGACGATGTGGCTTTTACTTGGACACTGCTGCATGACAAAGCTTACGATGGGGACTCCCAAATTCCTACGCTACATATCGTTGGCGGCGAAGCCTACAAGGAAGGGAAAGCGGACAGCATTTCCGGCATTACCGTGAAAGATTCTCAGACCATCTCGGTTACGCTGGAGCAACCAAATGCAACGGCGCTGGTGCTGCTTGGCGGCGATATTCTGTCTAAAGCCTACTATGGGAAGGACTACAAGTTTGGTCAGCTCGACTACATTAAGAAGCTGCACGAGAAGCCAGTCGGCAACGGCCCGTATATCTTGGAGAAGTTCATTCCGGGGCAAGAGGTGCGCTATGTCGCCAACCCTTACTACTATGCGGGTAAGCCAAAAACCGAGAAGTTTATCTATAAAACCTCTGAAGGGGACACATGGCAGTATCTGGAGACCGGTGAAGTGGACTACGCTTCCTTCAGTGCTACAACCGAGAACATCGACAAGCTGAAAAGCATGGGCTTCGTTAACATTCTGCCGTATACCCCAAGCACTTATGGTTATCTGCAATTAAATCTGGAGCATGAAGCTTTGAAGGATAAGAAAGTGAGACAGGCGCTGACGTATGGCCTGGATCGCCAAAGCATCTACGTGGAAGCGAACCAAGGCGCAGGGCAAGTCGCCAACATTCCAGCTTCGCCTATTTCCTGGGCTTACACGGAAGAAGGCATCAACCAATATGTCTATGACCCGGACAAAGCCAATCAGCTGTTGGATGAAGCCGGTTGGGTGAAAGGGGCAGACGGTATCCGTGAGAAGGACGGTCAGAAGCTGACGATCCATTTCCTTGGTTCCAAGAACGCTCAAACCGACGTCTTTATTGCTGTAGCGACGGAGAACTTCGCGGCAATCGGCGTTAACTTCCAGCCGGAGGTATTCGCGGACTTTAACGCGTTAGTCTCCAAGGTTGAAGGCGGCGACTACGATATGGCTTCCTTCTCTACTCCAATGCTCGCCGACCCGTCCGACGGCGTCCTGCAATTCGTGGATGGCGAGATCAAAGGCTACGATAATCCGAAGGTCAAGGAGCTGTACGACAAAGCGCTGAGCACCAGTGACATCGAGCAACGCAAAGCGATTTATAAAGAGCTGTTCCAGCTGCTGAACGACGAGTTGCCGATTATCTTCACGAGCTATAAGAAGACCGTATACGCCTATAACGGCCGTATTCAAAACCTGACGGTCAGTCCGTTTACCGGCCTGTCCTCCAGCTTGCCGAACTGGTCGTTGGAATAGAATTTAAATCTTTGAAAAATCAGCCGCTCCCCTCGTGTGCCTTGCATGCGAGGGGATGGCTCGTCTAAGGAGTGCGACGCGATGAGCGCCTATATCACCAAACGATTGATTTATATGGTGGCGATTCTGTTGGCAGCCTCGCTGCTGATCTTTTGCCTGTACGCGCTGACGCCCGGCGACTTCATCAGCGGGAACATCAAGCTGACGCCGGAGCGCAAGGCTGAGCTGCGGGAAATCTATGGCTTGAACAAGCCGCTATTAGAGCGGTACTTCATATGGATGAAGAATGCTTTTCATGGCGACTTCGGCTATTCGTTAGCCCAACAGAAGCCGGTACTGGGGTTGTTTAACGACTATATCTGGAACTCGTTCCTGCTGGCGGCAGTGTCGACGTTCCTCACTTGGTTTATTGCCGTGATCGTTGGCGTAATTTCGGCTTACAAGCAGTATTCCTGGTTCGACACGCTGGTGCTGGTGCTGATCTTCGCCGCGATGTCGCTGCCGTCTTTCTTCATCGGGTTGTTCCTGATTAAAATTCTTGCGGTTGATTTGAAATGGCTGCCGCCAGGCGGGATGATCACAACGGGGAGCAATGCTACTGGACTGGCTTACGTAAAAGAAGTGATTCACCATATGACCCTGCCGGTGATCGTTATGACCATTCTGGGTGTCGGTTCGCTGACCCGTTATTTCCGGACCAACATGATTGATGTGATCAAGCAGGATTATATCCGAACGGCCCGGGCCAAAGGGTTGAAGGAAAGCAAGGTGCTCTACCGCCATGCGCTGCGCAATGCGCTGCTTCCGGCGATCACGCTGGTGGGGTTTGAGCTGCCTGCGTTGTTTGGCGGTTCGCTCATCATTGAGAAAATCTTTAACTGGCCGGGGATTGGGCAATTATACATGTCTTCTTTTTCCGTTCGAGATTATCCGTTATTAATGGGATTTACGATGTTGATTGCAATCTTGACCGTGATCGGGACGTTGTTATCGGACTTGCTGTACCATATCGCCGACCCGCGCGTTCGGTTGTAATAGGGGGTTAAGCAACCATGAACTCAATTCCAGAACATTTGCCGAAGCCGGGCCCGGGACAAGAGGCTGCTCGTACCGCCGTGTCCAAGAAGCCGTCGCTGTGGCGGCAATCGCTGCGCCGACTGCTTCGCAATAAACTGGCCATGTCAGGCCTCGTTGTTGTTGTTTTTATGTTTCTTGCCTGCTTCTTAGGTCCGTTGTTGTCGCCGTATGCGGATAACAAAATTCAGATGTCGATGATGAACAAACCGCCGAGCTGGCAGCATTGGCTGGGGACCGACAAACTGGGCCGGGACGTACTAACCCGGGTCCTGCAGGCTGGGCGTATTTCGCTGACGGTCGGCTTGGTATCTATGGTGTTGTCTGTCTTCTTGGGCACGCTGCTTGGTGCGATTGCCGGGTATTATCGCGGGATTGTGGACCAAGTCATTATGCGGCTTGCCGACTTGCTGTTAACGATTCCCGGTTTGCCGCTGCTGTTCATTGCCGGCGCGCTGTTATCGGAGTGGAAGGTGCCGACCGATTACCGTATGTACATCGTCATGATCATGCTCAGTCTGGTGAACTGGCCGGGGCTGGCGCGGATGATCCGCGGGCAAATGCTAAGCCTGCGAGAGCGCGAATTCATGCAGGCGGCGGTGGTGCTGGGGCTTCGTGACCGGCGTAAGCTAATCCATCACCTGCTGCCGAATCTCGTGCCGCTGATTATCGTCATCGCTACGCTGAACATCGGCGGAGCGATCCTTAGCGAGTCGGTGCTCAGCTTCTTTGGGCTGGGCGTGATGCCACCGACGCCGACCTGGGGCAATATGATTGACGCCGCAAATAATTTGATCGACTTCCAGCAGCATCCTTGGCTGTGGATTCCTCCAGGGCTGTCTATTTTTGCCACCGTCATTGCGATCAATTTGTTTGGCGACGGGCTGCGAGACGTGCTGGATCCGAAAACGAACAGGTAGGTGGAGAAGCTTATGTCAACTTTGCTGGAGATAGACCGGCTGAGCACGCATTTTCATACTGAAGAAGGACGGATCAAAGCGGTTGATGAAGTCAGCCTGCGGATCAAGCCGGGGGAAACCGTATGTATCGTCGGTGAGTCGGGCTGCGGCAAGAGCGTGACGGCGATGTCAATTATGGGCTTGCTGCAAAACGGCCCCGAGGTGGAGATCGGCGGACGAATTCAATTTGGCGATACCGATCTGTTGTCTTTAGATAAACATCATCTTCGCGCCATTCGCGGACATGAGATCGCGATGATTTTTCAGGAGCCGATGTCTTCGCTGAACCCGGTGCTGACGATCGGAGAGCAGTTAATCGAGCCGATGGTGCTTCACTTGAAGCTGAGCAAGAAGGAAGCTCGCCAGCGTGCCCTCGAGCTGATTGAACAGGTTGGGATCTCTCGGCCGGAGCAGATTATGAAGAGTTACCCGCATGAGCTGAGCGGCGGGATGCTGCAGCGGATTATGATTGCGATCGCCATCTCCTGCCGGCCGAAGCTGCTGATTGCGGACGAACCAACGACGGCGCTCGACGTAACGATCCAAGCCCAAATCCTCGATATGTTGCGGCAAATTAAGGCGGAATCCGACATGTCGATCCTGCTGATCACCCATGATCTTGGTGTCGTCGCAGAAATGGCCGATTACGTGGTCGTGATGTATGCTGGCAAAGTCGTGGAGGAAGGGGAAGTGACCGCGTTATTCGAATCGCCGAAGCATCCCTACACGCAAGGGTTGTTGAAGTCGAAGCCGGTGCTCGGACAGCGTCAGGATGAGCTGTTTTCTATTCCAGGCCAAGTGCCAAATTTGCTGGATTTGCAGCCTTCGTGTTATTTTCAGGACCGTTGCGCGTATTGCATGGAGATTTGTCGCACGAAAGAGCCGGCGTTGAAATCGCTTGGAGGCGGCCAGAAAGCTGCTTGCTGGTTGTATGAGGAGGAGAAACGCCATGGGTGAGCCGCTGTTGACAGTACGGCATTTGAAGAAGTATTTTCCAATTAAAACAGGGCTCCTGCAGCGGACAACCGGACAGGTGAGGGCGGTGGACGACATCAGCTTCACCATTCAGCCTGGGGAAACCTTCGGTCTGGTGGGGGAATCGGGCAGCGGGAAGAGTACGGTCGGTCGCAGCATCGTTCGTTTGACAGAGAAGACGGACGGCGACATTCTGTTTAAGGGCACGGACCTTTACTCACTGGGGGATGAAGAGCTTCGCCAGTTGAGACCCAAGCTGCAGATGATTTTCCAGGACCCGTATGGTTCCTTGAATCCCCGAATTCGGGTGGGCGATGCCATCGGTGAAGCTTTGCTCGACCACGGGTTGCTGCCGAAGGCGGAAATCCGCGACCGGGTGCTGGAGGTGCTGGCTTCCTGCGGGCTGTCCTCCTATCATATTGATCGTTATCCGCACGAATTCTCCGGCGGACAGCGTCAACGGATCGGGATCGCTCGTGCGCTGATTCTTAACCCCGAGCTGATGATTGCCGATGAGCCGGTCTCTGCACTGGACGTATCGATTCAGGCGCAAATCATCAACCTGTTCCGTAAGCTGCAGGAGACGCGCGGGCTTACGTATTTGTTCATCTCGCATGACCTTAGCGTTGTGGAGCATCTGTGCACACAGGTTGGGGTGATGTATTTGGGCGGAATGGTTGAAATGGCCTCGCGGGATGAATTATTCCGCCATCCGTTGCACCCCTATACCAAAGCGCTGCTCTCTGCGGTGCCGCTGCCGATTCCGCGCATGAAGCGGGAGCGGATTATTTTGAAGGGTGATATTCCGAGTCCGGCGAACCCGCCTTCGGGCTGCAAATTCCATACGAGATGCCCGTTTGCTACGGAAGAGTGCAAGCAGCGGGTACCGGAATTCCGCGACATGGGCGGAGGGCATTTTGTGGCGTGCCATTTGGTATAGTGTGAGGTAGAGTAGAGCGAATTAGTTATATAGTTAGGGAGGTCATGCTTTTGACACCACCAAAAACCAGCTTGCCGCAGCTCTATGCGCTGCGATTAGAGAGGATTCAGGCGAAGGGCATCCAAGGGGCGGAGCTCATGGAGCTGCTGGAGCGTAAGGACGCCGATGAATTGCAGCAACGAGTAGACCCGGAGCTGCAGTGGGGCGGATTTGTGGAATACCTCCAGGAGCATTTGGATGAGGTGAAGATTGCCCTATCAGAAGGCTACCGATTTAAATTTATGACCGTAGGCGGCCTGCGAAGCTTGCTGGAGATCAAATTTGGGTTGCGGGCGGAGCAGGATTATGTTTTTGACAACAACCGCTTTGCTGGCGTTAAATTGCATCGGGAAGCTTATCGGCAACTCAGAGCTTTGGCTCCTGACTATTGGGAGATTTTGATTGATCAGGAGGACCCGGATACGGGAACTCTCGAAATGCGCATTGAACATAAATATGCAGATTGAATCTGCATTCTATTGAACTTAAGGCGGCGGTCTTAAGTTCCTTTCTTTTTGTAGATATGAGAAAGTATAAAATTCGGGGGATCGGCAAGTGATGAGGCCCGGGCCGGATCTTTCTTCGTACAACTGGTTTGAATTCTATCCTAGCTGGAAATGATAGATACGAGAATGTTCAACTCTATCTATTTGAAGGGCGGGATGATGCGATGAAACAGATCATGTTGATTACGGACGGGTGTTCGAATGTCGGGGAAAGTCCGGTGATGGCTGCGGCGCTGGCAAGGCAGGAAGGAATCACGGTCAATGTGGTAGGGATTGTCGATTACGGTACGATTGGCGAGCTGGGGAGTCAGGAGATCGCTGAAATCGCCAAGGCTGGCGGCGGGATGAGCCGGATTGTCGGCACCGAGAACCTGGCGCAGACAATGCAGATGATGACGCGCAAAACGGTCGTTCAGACGATTCAACAGGCGGTCCATAAAGAGATTCGGCAGATCCTCGGCGATCAGACGGTGAGTGACTTGCCGCCGGAGCAGCGCTCCCAAGTCGTTGAGGTGATCGATGAGCTGAGTGAGAACAGCTCGCTGCAGGTGGCGCTTCTAATTGATGCCAGCGCCAGCATGAAGCCGAAGCTTCGGGCCGTGGAGGAAGCGATTCGAGATATGATGCTGAGCTTGAGCTCGCGGAAAGGGGAGAGTCAACTGGCGGTCTTCCATTTTCCCGGAGCCCATAGCGGAGAGGATGCCGTCCTGGATATGGATTGGACCAGCGATCTGGGATCGGCCCGTTCGATCTTCCAACGCCTCGTCATGAGAGGGGCTACGCCAACGGGACCTGCGCTTCTGAAGGTGATGGATTTTATGCGATATGGTACACTGAATGAACATGGTAAGTCTTGGCGTGAGAAGACGGAGGGACAAGATGGAATCCTCGGCGACTACGTCGTCTAAGATTTCCCTGCCGCAGGGAACGCGGATTATCGGACGCTGGAATGGCGGCCGGTATGTGATCCAGCGTCTGCTCGGGCAAGGGGCTAACGGCGTTGTATTCCTGGTGAAACGGGAGAAAAACGGAAAATTATACGCTCTGAAACTGGGCTTTGATACGCTGGATATTCAATCGGAAGTTAATGTGCTGAAAGCACTGCAGCGTCAAGGCCGGCGGCGGGGGGCGGCGGAACGGGATCTCAATTACCTGGTGGAGGTGGACGATTTCACTTACCAGGGAAGGGAGATTCCTTTCTACGTTATGCGCTATGTGCAAGGGGAACCGTTGCGCGCCTTCTTGGCTCGTCGGGGCCCGCGCTGGCTGGACGTGGCCGGCCTTCAACTACTGCAACAGCTCGGACAGCTGCACCGCTCCGGCTGGGTGTTTGGTGACCTTAAGCCGGAGAACGTGCTCGTAGGGGCTTATGGCGAGGTCGAGCTGATTGATTACGGCGGCGTGACTAGTGAAGGGCACAGCGTCAAGCAGTTCACAGAGTGGTACGACCGCGGCTTCTGGGGAGCGGGAAGCCGTACGGCAGATCCTGCGTATGACTGGTTCTCCTTCGCGGTCGTCTGCATTCATATGCTTGCTGAGAGTGCACTGAAGAAGGCAGCGACTCAGCTGCCGCAGACGCGCAGCCGGAGCGATCTTCTAGCCATCGTCGATGGACATGAGGCGTTGGCGCCGTATCGCGCTTGGCTGAAGCGGGCGCTGCACGGGGAGTTCAGCGATACAGCGGAAGCGTGCCGGTTATGGAAGGAGATAGTCACTCGCCGTATCACTCCGCGGCGCCGGACGCGGCCTGGGACCCCGGGATGGATCGTCGGGGCGTTTGCGGTATCGCTGACCTTGCTTGCCTGTGCGCTTTATTTAACTTTCCGGTTTTAGGTTGGCCGCTGCCTTCCTCAGCTAACGGACACCAGAGACGCTATTCACTCGTCATTGGACTTCCTCCGATTCTA
>Ga0310828_1000251_pt1 | contig 70190 bp, 54 predicted proteins | sample WT_ome_3_FD_202242 | JGI IMG/M metagenome (GOLD analysis project Ga0310828, IMG submission 202242) | Sorghum-adapted microbial communities enriched on wild type (WT) sorghum from Joint BioEnergy Institute, Emeryville, California, United... ... | reverse complement strand
CGGCGACGCGCTGAACGAGTGCCGCCGCCGCGTCCAGCAGGAGCTGCACGGTCACCGCGGCCGCAAGGGCGACCCTCTCTACACCGCGCGACGGACCCTGCACACCGGCGCCGACCTGCTCACCGACCGCCAGCACGAGCGCCTCGAATCGCTCTTCACCGGCGATCGGCACATTCAGGTCGAGTGCACCTGGGGCATCTACCAGCGGCTCATCTCCGCCTACCGGCACCCCGACCGGACCGCTGGCCGCGTCGAGATGAGCTCCGTGATCAACGCCCTCGCCGACGGCGTGCCCAAGGCGTTGGTCGAGCTACGCAAGCTCGGCCTCACCTTGGGCAAGCGGGCCGAGGACGTCCTGGCCTACTTCGACCGACCGCGCACCAGCAACGGACCCACAGAAGCCGTAAATGGTCGCCTTGAGCATCTGCGTGGCCTGGCCCTCGGCTTCCGCAACCTGACCAACTACATCGCCCGGGCACTCCTCGAGGCCGGTGGGGGGTCTATCGCTCTAACGGTGTAAGTGGCCCTATCGCCCCGGTTGGGGCAGGAGGGTCGAGATGACCGAGACACTGGTGGCTGTGAGTCCACCTTCACCGGAGAAGAACGAGGACCAGGAACCGGGCCTGCTCGAGCAGCAGGACACCGGCGGTGAGGCGTTCGGGGTGATCCCCGAGGCTGGAGCGGACCGGGGGCTGACGGCTGCCGAGATGGCTGTCATCCAGCAGATGGTCCGCCAGGCCAAGGACGCCGGCGTGGCGCTGACCGGCCCGGACGGGCTGCTGAAGGCACTGACCAAGACCGTCATCGAGACGGCGCTGGATGAGGAGCTGTCCGAGCACCTGGGCTATGACAAGCACGCCCCGGAGGGCCGCAACCGCGGCAACTCCCGCAATGGCACACGGACCAAGACCGTGCTGACCGACAACTGCGGCCCGGTGGAGGTGACGGTGCCGCGGGACCGGGACGGCACCTTCGAACCGCAGCTGGTCAAGAAGCGCCAACGGCGCCTGTCCGACCTGGAGTGGGTCCACCGCGCGGAGAACCTCGCCATCAGCGGCCCCTCCGGTACCGGCAAGACCCATTTGGTGGAAGCCCTGGCGCACAAGGTCATCGACGAGGGCATGCGCGTGTCCTGGTTCACCCTGGAGTCCCTCACCGCTGCGATCGGGCGGGCCGCGGTCGACGGGACGATCAGCAAGGTCCTGGTCAGGATCACCCGGGCCGAGCTGATCGTGGTCGATGACATCGGCATGCTGCCCTCCGGGCAGGCCGCCGCCGAGGCGTTCTACCGATTCGTCGACGCCACCTACGAGCGACGCTCCCTGGCGGTCACCAGCAACATCCACCCCTCCGGGTACGACACGATCATGCCCAAGACGCTGGCCACCGCCGCGGTCGACCGGCTCCTGCACCACGCCCACGTCATCATCACCGAGGGCACCTCGCTACGCCTGGCCGAGGCCACCACCGGACGCGGGGTGATCCCCTTGACCTGACCGCCCGAGGGCGATCAACCGACCGCGGACAGGGAGATGAACTGTCCGCCACCAGGCAGATCAAGTGTCCGCCTACAGGGAAGTCCCACTGTCCCTTGACACATGTCCCACGCTAACGCTGCGCTGACCCCGCGGGCACGGTTGCGCGTCGCCCAGCTGGTCGTTGACCAGCACGTCCCGATCGCTGAGGTCGCGGCCAGGTTCCAGTGATCCTGGCCGACGGTGAAGCGCTGGGCCGTCCGGTACGCGGCCGGGGAACCGATGGTCGACCGGTCCAGCCGGCCCCGGAGGATGCCGGCCAAGACCGGCCCGGCCAGCACGAAACGGATCATCTCGCTGCGGCTGCGCAAGCGGATCGGGCCGAACCGTCCTGGGGACTGCAACAGGATCGGTTGACACCGGGTGAGTGGTGATCATGCCGCGACGGCGGCGTTCTGGGCGGTGAAAGCGAGCTCGAACTCTACCGGGGTGAGTCTGCCGAGGGCGCGCTGTCGCCGGCGACGGTTGTAGGTGCGTTCGATCCAGAAGACGATCGCGTCGCGCGGCTCGTCGCGGGTGGCCCAGCGGCGACGGTCAAGGACGTTCTTCTGCAGCAGCGCGTGCCAAGACTCCATGGCGGCGTTGTCGCCCGCGGAGGCGACGCGGCCCATCGATCCCTGCATGCCTGCAGCGGCAAGGACGGCCCGGAAGCTTCGCGCTCGAAATTGGGCTCCGCGAATGCACCACCACGACACCGCTCGGGGTGCGCCGGGCCACGGCGGTGCGCAGTGCGGTGACGGCGAGCTGGGCGGTCATCCGTTGGTCGATCGCGTAGCTGACGATTCGGTTGCTGAGCAGGTCCTTGATCGCGCAGCAGTAGAGCTTGCCCTCCCCGGTGGGGTGCTCGGTGATGTCGGTCATCCAGACCTGGTCCGGTTCGGTCGCGGTGAAGTTGCGCTGGACGTGGTCGTCGTGGACCGCCGGCCCCCGGGGGCTTGCCAGCTCCGCGACGGCTCTTGCGAACGGTCAGCGACCACAGCTTCTGCTGCGAGCACAGGCGCCAGACCCGCCGTTCGCCCACGACGTGACCGGCGCGCTCCAACTCGTCGGCCAGGAACCGGTAGCCGAACTCGGGATCCTCGCCGTGGGTATCGATCAACGCGTTGGTCAGATAGGCGTCCTCCAGCTCGCGATCGCTGATCGGACTCTTCAGCCAGGCGTAGTACGCCTGCCTGGAATGGCCCAACATCCCGCAGGTCAACCGCACCGGGATCCCCTCGGCGGCCAGGTCACGGACCAGCGGCCAGCTCATTTTGGGAGCGAGCCGGCGGCAAGTAGGCCGCCGCGCGGCGCAGGATCTCGTTCTTCTGCTCAAACCGGCGCTTTCCCGGCGCAACTGGACCAACTCGTTCTGTTCGCTGGTGGTCTTGCCGTCCACGACACCGTCGTCGATATCGGCCTGGCGCACCCAGTGCCGCACCGTCTCCACAGAGATGTCGAAGTCGGCGGCGACCTCGGCGTGCGTCTAATCGCCGCGGCGAGCGACCCGCACGACGTCACGCTTGAACTCAGGCGGAAACTTCTTGGGCACAGCAACATCCTTCCAGCGGGACCTCGTCGCTCAAGTGGAGTGTCAACCTGCGCTGCAGCAGTCCCTAGGTCCGGTCGCGTTCAACGACGAATGGGCTAGGCCTCGCGGCGTAAGGGGTCAAGGAGCGAGCGCGGACCGCGAAAGTCTGGTCGATGTAGCAGCATGGTGGACAGTCGCGCCTAACCACATAGGTCGTCCTAAGACATGAGGCCTAGGCGGTGCGGCGCGTACGCGACGAAAGTTTGGTCAATTGATCCGTGTAGAAGGCGAAGAGGTCCTCGTGGAATTGCGACCGCTCGTACCGACTCTTCACGAGTTGCCGTGCTTTAGCACCCATAGCGCCAATCAAGTTGGGATCCCGAAGGAAAACTTGCATCGCTTCCGCCAACTGCTCGGGTGATTTTGGGCGTACCACAATGCCTGTCTCAGTGTGACGCACTGCTTCGCGGGCTCCCGTCACATCCGTGACGATCGCTGGGATGCCCCTAATTCCCGCCTCTATCACTACGGTTGGCAGCCCCTCTCGGTACGACGGTAAGACCAAAACGTCAAGGGCGCCGTATACGTCCGACAAGTCCTCTTGATGGCCCAGCACGTGCACGTTCGGCAGTAGCTCCAGTGCTTCCACCAGACCGGAGGCGAAAGCGTCTTCCTCGCAAAGACCAAAGATGGCGAGGTGGGCCCTAGGCCATGTGTGGTTGATGGCCGCCCAAGCTTGGCTCAATTCCCGGATCCCCTTGTCTCTCGTCACGCGTCCCACGAAGCCGAAGACGGTCGAGTCTGGGGGGAGGCCCCATCGGAGTCGGCACTCATTGTTGGGCGGCAGACTAGAAGGCGCGACGACGCCATTTGCACTGCCATGGCGAACCACAGTCACGTCAGTCGGGCGGACGCGTAGGTCTCGAATAAGCAAATCTCTCACATCATTACTCACTGCAAGAACAGTGTGAGCACCTCTACAGGCGGCGTACTCTGCGAACCGCAAGAGGAGGCGCCGAATTCCGGTCGAAGACTCGTAGCGCAGCCCATGTACTGTGTACACTGTTCGGATGCCTCGAAGGCGACTCGCCCAAGTTCCTAAAAGGCCCACTTTTGGGGTGCCCCACACGCAAATGTCTGGGCGCAGTCGGCCCAATATCCGCCAGAGCGAGAAGAACGTTCGAATGTCACGATCGAGAGAAGGCCTTCTAGTGGCGTTCAGGTGCACAAACGTAGCGCCTTCGCGCTGAGTTAGCTCGCGTGCGTTATACTCATCCGTGGCGACGTGCGTAACTCTCCATCCAGAGGCGCGTAGCCCTGCAAATTGATCTTCGAAGAAACTCTTTGTAACGATGCCGGTCGTGACGCCGAACAAGATGTGGGGTTTTTGCTGTTCCTTTCCCAACTCTATCCAGCGATCGAATCCGCGCGAAGGTTTCCACCCGGCGAACTCGAGCCAACTGGCCGCCTGCGCCTGACCAAAGAGGAGTATTTCAGCACGACGAATGTAGGGCTGGAACCTCTCGGAACGGCCGACAGTCTCGCGCAGGACTCGGATCCCGATATGCGCGATTGGCCTTGGAAGTTGATAGGGCTCACGCCCTTCGCTTAGGGCACACAAGAGCGTCCCGGTTGTCAGGCCCTCCCAGGGATGGTGGACAATCAAGGGTGGGCGCAGGGGGGTGAGGGCCAGAAAGGAGATGCTGGAAGCGACGTTCTCGAGCAAGGCCTGAGGAGTGGGGTTGGTCCCGGGCGCCGCTACTACGCTGAACCTTGATCGAGCCAGTCGACGAATAGCCCGTGTAATACGCCGGTCCTCGGCATGCACGCTCGGGGGCCTGTAGATGCAGACGATCTGTGGTGCTATTTGGATGAGCGCTCGCTCTCCCTGAATCTTGGAATCTGCGTAGGGACTTGGGCCCGAACTGGGTGGAGCAGAATCGTCGAGGATGGGAGCCGCCCCCTGAACCACGGCGCTACTGACGTGGACAAGGCGACGCACGCCAGCCTGGCGAGCGGACAAGCCTACTACGGCTGGCAGGAGGGCGTTTGCGGCCAGAAGAGTCTTGGTATCGTTGGATGATGCATCCGGGTTGCCGGCACAGTTGATCACGACGTCGCATCCAGACATCTGATCGCGAAGGTAATCTATTGCCGGCGATTGTCGAGCCTGATCGAGCAGAGAATGCTCTGAATCCCAGGTGAGGCGTGGTGCTCGAACTGGGATGATGGATAGAGTCGGATCGAGCTTGGCTGCCTCTCGAAGTTCTCGGTAGACGGCCGCGCCCACGAACCCTGAACTGCCCAGTAGAACGACCCTGGTCACCGTGAACCTGCTACTCGGAGGGAAGCCCGCCGCTCCAACGACCAACAGAGGACCCAGTAGGCGGCGCAACTTGAGAAGATTACTGGAACCGAGCCTGCGTACGGAAGCGATATCACAGCAACTCCGCAAACTGCGCTTAGGGAGGCTACCAGGAGTGCAGGTGGCACGTGCCTGCCGTTCATTGCCCGTTGCAGGCGCTGATAGAGGTGGCCCTTGTGTGGCGACGTTAAACTTTCACGCTTTGCGAAGCGCCGAACAATCGTAAAGCCTGTATCGAAGAAATATATAGAGAAGGGCGCGAGGGTAAGAAACATAGCCGATGGGTCCAGCGGACCTTGTAGCGCGGCTGCTGTAGCCACTGATCCGAACAGATAACTGCCACTGTCGCCCATGAACGCGCGCGCTCTGGGGATGTTCCAGGGCAGAAACGCGACAGCAGCCCCTAAACTCGCGCTCGCAAGGATGGTCGAGGAGGCCGACGTGTGCGCGAATAGAATCGCGATGATGGCCCAAGATGAAACGGTTAGTCCCGTGATTCCGTTGATGCCGTCCATGAAGTTGACCGCGTTTACGAGGACTGGAGCTAGGATTAAGCCGATCAAAGCCCCGGGGACACCATGATGTATTCCTAGAAGAAGGCCCCCAAGGGCTTGAACAGTTAGACGCAGTAGTGGGGGTGAGCCACCTCTCAAATCATCAATTACACCGGATCCAGTGATGAGAAGAATGCCAATCAGAGCGGTAAACGCGGGCTTCTCGACCGTGGTGTCGCCGAAAATTGCAATTAGCCCAGCTGACACGCCCGCGATGCAAGCGAGACCAGCGCCACGTACGGTGGGCACCGAATGGGAGGAACGGGCGGTGGGTACATCGACTAGCTCACGTCGATGCAACAACATGACGATCCACGGCATAAAGAGCGAGGTGGACGCGAAAGACGCTAAGGTAACGACGAGTATGGGCATGTTCGAGTCAGTCTTCCGCCATAAGGGAGTTCCATCCGGCGGTCAGATGGACCTAGACGGCGGAGTAGGCCAGTCTACGCGTGGTCCGGTAGCTTGTCGCAGGAGAACGCCGACCGTGTCGTCGGCGAGGCGCTCCATAAATGCCCTTGTGGTGTACTCGCCCGAAAGTCGCGAAACGAAGTCGGGATCTAACCCGGGCACTGAAATTGCACGCACGAGGGGGTGCTCCGTAGCGACTTGAGTCTCGGTCGCGGTGAAAAGATCCTCGGACAGTTTCTCTCCCGGCCGGAGCCCCGTATAAACGATTCCGACGTCGGGTCTCCCAGACATCTCGATGAGGGCTCGGGCGACGTCAGCGATGCGCACCGGCTTCCCCATGTCAAGCACCATGACTTGGCCGTCTCGACCCATGGCGGAGGCCTGCAGCACCAGTTGGCAGGCCTCGGGTATGAGCATGAAGTAGCGCTCCACGTCTGGATGCGTGACCGTGACGGGGCCGCCTCGCCGAATTTGCTCAGCAAATGCTGGGATCACCGAGCCGCGTGAGCCCAGCACGTTACCGAAGCGCACAGAGACATAGCGACCCGGCTCGCTGGTGGCGAAGTGGGCGGTCAGTCGTTCTGCGATGCGCTTTGAATAGCCGAGCACAGAGGTGGGCGCGGCTGCCTTGTCCGTGGAGATGTTGACGAAGGTGCCCACGCCTGCTTCAGCGGCGGCAGTCAGGACATTAAGGGTTCCGACGACGTTGGTCTGCCAGGCCTCGTGTGGGTGCTTCTCCAGCAGGGTCAGGTGCTTGAGCGCCGCCGCGTGGAACACGATATCTGGGCGGGCCTCGCGGAAGAGCTTACGAAGAGTTGACAGGTCGCGGATGTCCGCGAGGAACAGGTCGTCGCCTTCAAGGAGACCACGTCCGGTCAGCGACAGCTGCGTCGCGTGCATGGCCGACTCGTCTCGCTCAAGCATGATCAGTCGGGCTGGTTCGAACTGCGCGATCTGTCGGCACAGCTCAGAACCAATCGATCCGCCAGCCCCCGTGACGAGGACAACCTTGCCGGTGATCTGGTCTGCGATCGCCTCCTGGTCCAGGCTGATGGGTCGGCGCCCAAGCAGATCCTCGAGGTTGACGTCTCGCAGGTCAGACGCATGGGGATTGTGCCCGAGAATCTTGTCGATCGTGGGGAGGACCTTGAGATCGAGGCCAACGTCTGCAGCCGTCTCCCGAGCCCAGCGCATCAACTCCGCGTCTGCCGTGGGAATGGCGACAATGAGATGCGTGGCGTTGTATCTCTTGGCCACTCTCTCGATAGCAAACCGATCACCCTTGACAGGCACGCCTTCGATTCTGAGCTTGCGCTTGCCCCGGTCGTCGTCGACCAGCGCCACCGGCCGGTAGGACGACTCGTCGGCGATGAGGTTCCTCACCAGCCGGCGCCCGGCGATTCCCGCCCCGAAAATGATCACGCGGTGGTCGGTCTCGCGGAGACTGACGCGGTGGGCGCGCCACGTCCGGACCACGAAGCGTGTGGCGAGCATAGTGGTGAGCGCCACAGCAGCGGCCAGCACCGGAACGGACCTGGGTACGGAGTTCTCCAGGAACGCGTAGGCAGCGAAAGCCAACCCCGTGATGAGCACCGCACGGGCCAGGGAGACGACCTCCTCGAACGAGCCGCGGATGTGGCTCACGAGGTAGGGGCCGAAGATGACGCCGACGGTCACGTGCAGGGCAGCGACAGCACCGGCGGTGACGTACACCTCGGTGTTGAGCACCGCGGTGGTGTCGTAGGAGAGCCGGAGCCAGATCGTCAGCAGGATGGCCCCCGCCCACCAGGCAGCGTCCATGAGGGCCCAGGTCAGCCTGACGACTCCCTCGCGCACGCGCGCCTCACGGGGTCGGTGCAAAGCGTATCCCTCCACTTCCGCTTTGGATCCGGAGCGATTCAGATAATCCCAAATCGCGTGGGCACAGAGATTGAGAATGCCCCCCAATGTGACGCACGGCAACCCCTGTGACTAAAGTTTCAATCTTGTAATTCGTGCTACTCGTGTGACTCGCGAGCAGGATGTGTCTCGCGCAACCCCAAGCAACGGCCCAGGGAGGCCGTATCACAGGGGGTTGCCACAAGAGTAGTGCACGTTGGGTGACCGGCTCGCCGAGGGGACTGAGGCCTTGGTCACACCAGGGTCGTCAAGGAGGTGTGTCACCCAGCACCGGGTTATGGTCCTGAGCGGCACCACCACGTCGTTCCAGTCCCGGATCGGCCCTGCGCTCCGGGGCGTGGCCGCCACGGAATGGGCCCTCGGCACCCCTCCCTCGGGGGTGAACTGTCCGCCGACGAGGAGCTTTCCGCATGCACTTCCGCCTGCGCTCATTGCTGTCCCCTACCCTCCTTGCCCTGGTCGCTGCCTCTCTCGCCTTGCCGCAGCCACCGTTACCGGTTGAAGCCACCAGCACCGTCGACGCCGACACGGAGGAGACCCTTCCGGCCGAGTCCGGCATCCCGGAGCGAAAGGTCGCCTTCGACCTGTATCCGCCCGAGCCGCCGGACGGGATCATCGGGATCCAGGCGGCCACTGACTGGCCGACCTGGTACCCGACGTCGACCTCGCCCGTGACGCTGCCCTGCATCGGCGACGGCAAGAACGGGGCCTCCGTGATGTCGGTGGCCGGCACCGAGCGGTCGAAGAACGCGATGTTGTCGGCGACCGTCCCGCTGAACAGCAGGATCGACTGGTCGACCTTGGCCAGCGAGGCGGTCATCACCTCGCGCGGGATCTCCGAGCGCGGCCGGCCGTCGAACAGCACCTCACCGGACCAGGGCTCGAGGAGGCCGGCGACGATGGAGGCGAGCGTCGACTTGCCACTGCCGGACGCGCCGACCAGGGCGACCCGCTGACCCGGCTCGATGACGAGGTCGAGGTCCTCGATGAGGGGCGGCTCGGTGCGCACGTAGCCGAACGTGATGCCCCGCACCTCGATGTGCCCCGACAGCTTGCCCTGCGGCGGCCGCTGCCCGTCCTCGCCGGGCGCGGCGTCGCGCTCCAGGAGCCGCAGGCCCGGGCCGGCCAGCGGGTCCGTGGGCTGCCGCAGCACGTCGTCGATCTGCATCATCCAGGCCTGGGCGTTCTGGAACTGGCTGCCGACGGCGATGACCTGCCCGATCGGGGTGAAGAACGACTGGGCCAGGACGTGGAACGCGATGAGCTGGCCCACCGTCATACGGCCCTGCAGCATGAGGTAGCCGCCCAGGCCCAGGATCACCACGACGTTCGTGCTGGCGAGGAAGACCGGCACCGCGAGCAGGCCCTGGGTCAGCACGCCGAGGCGTTGCTGGGCGTTGACCGCCCGCGCGTGCAGCCCGGTCCACCGGCCGAAGTACTCGTCCTGGGCACCCGTGGCCTTGATGCCGTCGATCATGTTGATGCCGAGGAACGTGTAGCCCACCTGGCGCCCCAGCGTCTGCGTGAGGTCCTGGTTCAGGGCCACCCGGGCGCGGGACACGGTCTGCAGGACGGCCCCGTTGACGAGGGCCAGGACCACGGCGGCCAGGGCGAGGGGGACGCTGAGGACGAACAGGACGACGGCGAACAGCACCATCGTGATCGCGCCGATGGCGGCCGTCGCGAGCTGCCCGGAGACGAGGTTCGCGACCTGGCTGTTGAGCTGCACCCGGTTGATCAGCGCGCCGGGGGAGCGGGCGTCGAAGAAGCGGGTCGGCAGCCGGAGCAGGTGCCACAGGAACACCGCCGACATCCGCACGCCCAGGATGACTCGCACCCGGAGCAGCACGGTCTGCTCCAGGAGGGTCAGACCCAGCAGGAGCAGCAGGACGGCCGCCGCCACGACGAGGACCGGCGCGACCCAGTTCTCGTTGCCGGTGTCGAGCACCTGGTCCACGAAGATCGACGTGAGCATGGCCGCGGCCGTCGTGGGGACCACGGTGAGCAGGCCCGCGACCACGGCGAGGACGACGCCGCGGGCGGAGGGCCGCAGCAGCCGGACCATCTGGACGGTCGGGGGCAGGCGCCGCACCGTGGGGCGCCGTTGCTGCAGGGCCTCGGTCGGCTGGAAGGTGAGCGCGACCTGGCTGTATGACGCGTCGAACTCCTCGTAGCCGACCCTCCGTCGGCCGCGGGCCGGGTCGTTGACGCGCACCCCGCGCCGCCCCATCTCCTCGACGACCACGAAGTGGTTCTGCATCCAGAAGACGACGAACGGCACCGGCAGGTCACCCAGCTTCTCGCGGGGCAGCCGGTAGCCCTTGGACTCCAGGCCGTAGCTGCGGGCCGCGGAGACGATGCGCAGGGCGTCCACGCCGTCCCGGGAGACGGCGCACGCCTCCCGGGTCTCCTCGAGCTCGACGTCGACGCCGTAGTGGCGCAGGACCATGGCGAGACAGGCAGCCCCGCACTCGGCCGCCTCCATCTGGAGCACCGTGGGCGTCTTCACGCCACGCGTCACCGCGTCCCCCTCCCCTGAGCCGTGGTCACAGGACGAACTGGATGGGTGGGACGCTGTCGAGGACCAGCGTCACCGTGGCGAACCGCCCGAGGCCTTCCCCGTCGGGCAGGTCCGCCGGGTCGTCGGCGACCACCACGACGTCGACGCCCGCCTCGAGGTCGGTGAGCATCCGGGCCAGCGCCGCGCTGCCGAGGTCGCGCTCGATCTCCTCGTGGGTCAGCGGCAGGCCGCCCACCGACGCCACCCGGCCCGGGACCGGGTCCTGGCCGGGGAAGCTGATGACCGCGGGGGTGCCGACCTCGACCTGCTCCGCGTCGGCGGGGGCGATGAACATCCGCAGCTGGCGCTCACCCTCGGTGGCCTCCAGGGTGAGCACGGGCTCGTCGAGCGGCAGGTGCAAGCCGACCCGCTCCGGGGAGCTGATGACGCGGCCGTCGATCGGGGCCGTCAGGGCGAGCTCCGCGCCGTCGATTCCCTCGGCGGTGACGAGGGTGTCGCCGGCCGCGACGATGTCGCCCTCCTCGACGAGGATCTCCGTCACGGTCCCGTCCGCCGGCATCACGACGCGGGAGACCGATCCGTTGACGAGGGCCACGGCCTGGCCCTCGACGGTGAGGTGGATCCGGGCCGTCAGGGACCAGACCACCACGCCGAGGACGAGCAGCAGGCAGGCTCCAAGTCCCACCCACGCGCGCACCGGGGTGGTGGTGGTCGCCTCGTCGAACCGGTCCACGCCCGAGTGCTTCGGGGGGCGGGGAGCCAGGTTGTCTGAGGTGGGACCGGTGGACTCTGTGGTTGGCTGCGAGCTGGTCTCGAGAGTCACGGGATCGTCCGGGTCAGCGGTCACGGGACACCGCGCGGACACGGTGTGTGCGGCGGAGGTCGCCAGCTCCGCCAGGCAGTACGACGCTGGTGAGCCGAGTGCCCGGTGTCGGCCTGTACGCACCCGCGAGAACGCGAATGCGCTGGTGACACCGCCCCTGGACACCCGCGGACGAGCTCTGGCCAAGCACACTATTGGGAGCCCGCAAATCCGCGCGATACCCGGTGTTGCGATTCAGGGGCTTTCCGTACGTGCTTGGGTCCAACCGCTAAGGTGTGCTTGACCTGCGGGCCGGCAGGTCGACCGTGTAGACCCGCGAAGGCTGGAGACCCGTGACCCGGCGAGCCCAAGACCTCATCCTGGTGGTCCTGGCGCTGCTCGCTGCCGTCACGACCTACCTGGCCTTCGCCAACGTGCGCGGAGCCGCGCCCACCGGTGATGAGGTGGTGGCCAACGGTGGCGGGCTCACCCCCGGTGGAGGTTCGCCGACGACCCAGGACGATGGGGACATGGCCGACGACACCGCCGACCCCACCGAGGCCCCCGAGGGCGACGCCGAGACCGGTGCGGCCGGGGCGTCCCTGCAGGCCGCCCGGTCGGCCCTGGCCGGCGACGACCCGGTCACGATCGCGGTGCTGGGGGACTCGACGAGCAACGAGCGCAGCGAGTGGGTCCACCTGTGGGCCGAGATGCTGGCCGAGGACCGGCCGGTGACCATCAGCCACTGGAACGAGGCGGACGGCACGTCATACAACGGCCCGGACATCCTGTCCGAGGACGGCGAGGGCAGTGAGGTCACGATCTGGAGCGGCAGCGTCGCCGGCGCGACCGCCGCGTCGACCGCCGAGCTGCTGCCGGGGATCGTGCCGGAGCGCCCGGACTTCGTGATCTACAACTTCGGGCACAACAGCACCGTCGACGTCGTCGCCGACCACTTCGACGAGCTGCACAGCGGGATCAAGGACGTCTACGGCGACCTGCCGACGATCGTGATCCTGCAGAACCCCCAGCTCGACGACGCCAACGCCGACGTCCGGGAGGCCGTCGAGGCGTGGGCGCGTGCCAACGGCGCCGACGTCATCGACGTGGCAGCGGACTGGCCGCAGGCCGCGTGGCCCTGGCTGGTCGACGAGGTCCACCCGTCCCAGCAGGGCCAGCAGTTCTGGGCGGAGACCGTCGCGGCCGCGCTGCGCTGAGCAGCGGGCTCCTCACCCCACAGCGGCGCGATCGGCTGCGGGCACCGGCGACCTCCCCAGGCTCCTGCCGATGGCCCAGGCGCCCAGGCCGGTCATCGCCAGGATGACGGCGAAGAGGACCCCGATCACCCAGGCGGTGTCCCCGAGGCCGGACTGCAGGGACAGGGCCAGCGACGGGACGAAGCCCCCGACCATGCCGGCGAGGTTGTAGGACACGGCCACCCCGGAGTAGCGGTAGCGGCCCTCGAAGAGCTGGCTGAACAACGGCCCGATCGGCCCGTAGGGCACGCCGAGCAGGCCGATGCCCAGGGCGATGGCCAGGGCGGCGACCCACACCCGGCCGGAGCCGAGCATCAGCGCCAGGGGCACCGCGCACAGGACCGCGACGAAACCGCCGACGGACACGACCTTCCAGGGCGTGTAGCGGTCCGCTAGGCGACCACCGAGGAGGATCCCTCCTGCTTCCAGGGCCGCGCCGGCCATCGTCGCCACCAGCACCACCCAGGCGGCCATCCCGAGGACGTCGGTGCCGTAGTTCACCGCGTAGGTCGTCATCAGGAAGAAGCCGCCGGAGGCGAACAGGGCGGTGACGATGACGAGCAGCACCCGTCGCCAGGCGTGCTGGAACACCTCGACGACGGGCGGCCGCTGCTCGTGCTCGATCTCCTCCCGGACCACCCGGGCGAACACCGGGGACTCCTCCACCCGGAGCCGCAGGTAGACCGCGAGGGCCAGCATGGGGAAGGCGAGCAGGAACGGCAGGCGCCAGCCCCAGGCCTCGAACTGGTCCTGTGGCAGGAGGGTGACCAGCGCGACGACTCCAGAGGAGGCCACGGTGCCGATGGGGGAGCCGAACTGCGGCATGGCCCCGTAGATCGACTTCTTCTCCGGCGGGGCGTGCTCGACAGCCATGAGCACCGCACCGCTCCACTCCCCGCCCAGGGACAGGCCCTGGAGGAAGCGGAGGGCGGCCAGCAGGATCGGAGCGGCGACCCCGATCTGCCCGTAGGTCGGGAGCAGCCCGATCAGGCCGGTGGCCGCCCCGATGACCACGATCGTGAGGATCAGGGTCCGCTTGCGACCGATCCGGTCGCCCAGGTGCCCGAACAGGACGCCACCCAGCGGGCGGGCGACGAAACCGATCGCGAAGGTCAGCAGGGCGAGGACGGTGCCGGCGACGGGGTCGAGCTCGGGGAAGAAGAGGGTGTTGAAGACGAGCGCGGCCATCAGGCCGTAGAGGAAGTAGTCGTACCACTCCATCGACGTGCCGAGCAGGGCGGACACCGCCACCCTGCGCAGCTCCCGGTCGTCAGCCGTGAAGGCGCTGGTATCCGCCTCCGACCACCCGGCTTGCGCGCGCACATCGCCGTGCTCTCCTGGCCCCTGCACCATCGTGAACCTCCCCAGGGTCACAGCTGTCAGATTGTCGACAATGAGACGCCACTCTAGGGGGGTTCACGTTCACGCAGGCGGACCGTCCGGCTCCGGCTGGAAAACCAGGGCCCGGAGGGGCAGGACGAGCCTCAGCGGTAGGTCAGTTCTCGCCCTTCTTGGCCAGCGTCTTGGGCAGCTGGCCGGTGGCCTTGGTGTAGACACGGGTGGCCTGCCGGTTGGCCAGCATCCGGGCCAGGCCGATGACTGCGCCGGAGAGCACCGCGAACGCGACAGCCTCCTTCACGTCGATGTCCGGGTCCTCGGGGTTCTCCGGGGACTCCTTGCCGGAGACGAACTTCCACGTGCCGTCGGTGATCTTGCGGGCGACCACACTGGCGCCGAGCGCGGCGGCCACGGACAGGATCTTCCAGACGATGTTGCCCATGCGTTCTACCTCCGGGGTCGCGGTGGCCTGAGGCCGTGTACCTAGGTCGAGCCTGCCACGTCAGGTGGTGGGCGGCGACCCCGGCCCGCCCTCGGCCATCATGGGCGGACCACCCTCTCCAGGAGATGCCGTGATCTGCTGCCAGTTCATCTTCCGGCCCGGCACCTACGACGACGACTTCCACCGGCTCAACGACGAGATCGACGCCTTCGCCAGGGCCCTGCCCGGCTACGACCACGTCGAGAAGTGGGTGTCCCCCGACGGGGCCGAGACCAACGCGACCTACTACTTCGCCGACATGGCTTCGGTCCGTCAGCTGGCCCGATTCCCGGAGCACCTGGAGGCGAAGGAGCAGGTCCGCCGCTGGTATCTCGGCTACCGCGTCGTCGTCAGCGAGGTGAAGGCGACCTACGGCGACGACCGGCTCACACCGTGACCGGCGCCCGCTCGCGCGGGGCGAGCTCCGTCATACTGCGCTCCGGCCGCAGGTCGAGCCGCCGCAGCAGCTGGGCGTTGAGCGCCACGATCACCGTCGACAGCGACATCAGCAGCGCGCCGACCGCCATCGGCATGACGAACCCGACCGGCGCCAGCACGCCCGCGGCCAGCGGCACCGACACCAGGTTGTAGCCGGCCGCCCACCACAGGTTCTGCTTCATCTTCCGGTACGCCGCCCGCGACAGCCGGATCACCGACAGCACCGAGCGCGGGTCGTCGCTGGCCAGGATCACCCCGGCCGAGGCGATCGCCACGTCGGTGCCGGCGCCGATCGCGATGCCCACGTCGGCGCGGGCCAGGGCGGGTGCGTCGTTGACTCCGTCGCCGACCATCGCCACGGTCCGCCCGCGGCCCTGCAGCTCGGCGACCTTGTCGGCCTTGTGCTCGGGCCGGACCCCGGCGAACACCTCGTCGATGCCCAGCTCGGCGGCGACCGCGCGGGCGACCGGCTCGGCGTCGCCGGTGATCATCACGACCTTGACGCCCAGCTCGTGCAGCGCGGCGACCGCCTGCTTGGACTCGGGCCGGACCTCGTCGGCCACCGACAGTGCCCCGATGACCTCCCCGTCCCGTATGACGTGCAGCACCGTCGCGCCGTCGCGCGCCGGGCCCTCGGTGGCCGGGAGGGGAGTGGCACCCTCCTCGTCGAGCAGGTGCGGGCCGCCGACCCGGACGGTGGCGCCGTCGACCGTGGCGGTCACGCCGACGGCGGGGGAGGCGGAGAAGTCGGTGCTCCGCGGGACCTGCAGGTCGTGCTCGCGGGCCGCGCGGACGATCGCCCGGGCCAGCGGGTGCTCGCTGTCGGACTCGGCGGCCGCGGCGAGGGCGAGCACCCGGTCACGGTCCCAGCCGTCGACGGCGTACACGTCGTGGACCGCGGGCTCGCCCCTGGTCAGCGTGCCGGTCTTGTCGAACAGCACGGTGTCGATGGTGCGCATCCGCTCCAGCGCCAGCCGGTCCTTGACGAGGACGCCGCCGCGGGCGGCCCGCTCGGTCGTGATCGAGACGACCAGCGGGATCGCCAGGCCCAGTGCGTGGGGGCAGGCGATGACGAGCACGGTGATGACGCGGATCAGCGCGTCCTCGGGGGTGCTGAGCGCCAGCCAGGCGACGGCGGCGATGACTGCGGAGCCGAGGGCGAACCAGAACAGCCAGCCTGCGGCCCTGTCCGCCAGGCGCTGCGCACGGCTCGAGGAGGCCTGCGCCTCGGCGACGAGCCGCTGGATCCCGGCCAGGGCGGTGTCGTCACCGACGGCGGTGACCCGCACCCGCAGGCCGGAGTCGGTGGCGACGGTCCCGGCGACGACCTGGTCGCCGACGCCGCGGCGCACGGTGGTGGACTCGCCGGTGATCATCGACTCGTCCATCGCGGCCTCGCCCTGGACGACCTCACCGTCCGCGGGGACCCGGCCGCCCGGCCGCACGACGACGACGTCGCCGACGGTGAGGTCGGCCGGCGCCACGCTCATGACGTGGTCGCCGTGGACCACCTCGGCCTCGTCGGGGAGCAGCGCGGCGAGGGAGTCGAGCGCCGAGGACGTCTGCGCCAGGGAGCGCATCTCGATCCAGTGGCCGAGCAGCATGATGACGATGAGGAGCGCCAGCTCCCACCAGAAGTTGAGCTCGCTCGGCAGCACCCCGAGCCGGGCCAGGAGCGAGGACCCGAACGCGACCGTGATCGCCGTCCCGACCAGCAGCATCATCCCCGGCTTGCGGGAGCGGAGCTCGTCGATCGCGCCGGTGTAGAACGGCTTGCCGCCCCAGACGTACATCACCGTCCCGAGGACCGGCGCGACCCAGCTCAGCCAGGCGGCGTCCGGGAGGTCGTAGCCGAGGATCTCGGCGAACACCGGGCTGGTCGCCACCACCGGGACCGCGAGGACGAGCATGATCCAGAACAGGCGGCGGTACACCGCCACGTGCCCCTCGTGCCCGCCGTGACCGTCATGGTGGTGGTGCTCGTGCCCGTGGTGAGCGTGATCCTCGGGCGCCTGCGGGTCCGACCCCGTCGTCGACGTCGCGGCGTGTCCGTCGTGCTGCTGGTGCTGCATGGGAGCTCCTCTCGCGGCATACCCCCTAGGGGTATCACCAACCGCAACCGTGCACCTGCTCCGACTATTCCAGCCGTCCGGCCGCCCGAACAGGACAGCTCAGGAGCGTGAGGCCCTGAGAGGGGCGTTAAGTTCCTGAGCTGTGCGGAGGGGTGCTGTTAGCAGGCGAGCACCGCTGCGAACAGCAAGCGGCCCCTGACCGACGAGCCGTAGGTCAGGGGCCGCAAGCCGATGGCAGGGGGCTCAGGGGCGCCCGGCTCCCATCAGTCCGGGGGAGTAGTGCATCCCGGTGACCTTGGAGCCGCTGAAGCCGCCCGACCAGTCACGCAGGGAGTGCACCACCTGGCCGTTGCCGAGGTAGATGGCAACGTGGAAGATGCCGGACGCCGAACCGTTGCTGCTGTAGAACAGCAGGTCACCGCGCTGGATGTTGTCGAGGGAGACGCGCGCGGTGGCGTGGTACTGCGCCTGGCTGCCGTGCGGCAGGGAGATCCCGGCGGCGCGGAACGCGGCGGTGGTGAAGCCGGAGCAGTCGTAGCCGCCGCCGCTGGAGGAGCCGACCGCGTAGGGCAGGCCGGTGTGGGCCAGCGCCCACTGGACCGCGCCCTCGGCGCCGGCGGAGACCGCGGGGGCGGCAGCCGGAGCCTGCTCGGTCTGGGCCGGAGCCTGCTGGGTCTGGGCGGGGGCCTGCTCGCGGGTCTGCGACCGGCTCGCGCCCTGCTGGGTGCGGGTCTCCGTCGAGGCCTCGACGGTCGCCTCGACCACGGGCTCCGGCTCGGGGGCCGGCTCCACGCCGTCGAAGCCGATCGCGCCGAACGAGCTCTCGACCTCGGCGTCCGCCTTCGCCTTGGCCGGGGTCACCGGCTTGTCGGCGAGGACGGCCTCGGTGCGCTCCTGGATCTCGGCGGTGAGGTCGAAGACCGGGGCCGGGGTGGGCTGGTTGGCCACGCCGCTCTGGGCCTTGAGGGGGCTGGCCTGAGCGGGAGCCGCGGACGCGGTCGTCGTGCCCATCGCCGCCACCAGCAGCCCGGAGGCAGCGACGGTGGCGGTGCCGGTCAGCGAGCGTGGGAGCTGACGAGGCGCACGGTGGCGCCCCGGATTGCTTCGGGTCATGTGTACCTCTCCGGCGCCTACGGGGTGAGCTGTCGGGCTCGGGCTGGAGATGCCCGGGTCGGCGTGAAGCCGACCTTCGCCCCGAGGAACGGACTGGCCGTCCCGGAGGTGGGTCCCCCGCTCCTGTCAAAGCGGTCTATCGCTGGGGCCCGGGCGCGCCTGACAGGACTCGGCGTAGCGCGCTCGGCATCCCGCCGGGGACGCGGGATAACGAAACGGTAACGGGGGTGAGGCCCGAATCAAGAATCGACCACGCCACTGAGGCGTTTCTCACATCGGTAGGACGTTGGACGACGCCTCGACGGGTATGGGGACGCCGCAGGTCAGGGGTGGTAGCCGGGCTCGTGGTCGGCGTGTCCGACCGGTTCCAGCTGGTAGGTCGAGTGCTCGACGCTGATGTCGAAATGCTCTGCGACACAGGACTGGAGGGCGTCGAGGATCTGCGGCGCGTGGCCGTCCTCGAAGCACTCGGCGTCGACCACGACGTGGGCGGTGAGCACCGGCAGCCCGCTCGCAATCTGGGAGGCGTGCAGGTCGTGGACTCCCCGCACGTGCTCCACCGACAGGATGTGCCGGCGCACCTCGGCCAGGTCCAGGCCCGGCGGCGTGGCCTCGAGCAGCATCCGCGTCGTGTCCCGCAGCAGGATCAGCGTCCTGGGGATGATGAGGAGCGCGATGAGCATGGCGGCGACGGCGTCGGCGCGGGTCCAGCCCGTGGTGGCGATGACGATCGCGCCGATGATGACCGCGACCGAGCCGAGTGCGTCGTTGACGACCTCGAGGAAGGCCGCCCGCAGGTTGAGGTTCGCCGAGCGGCTCGAGGCCAGGACGGCCACGGCCGCGAGGTTGCCCGCCAGGCCGATGATCCCGAAGAGCAGCAGCCCGTCGCCCGGGACCTCGGGCGGTTCGAAGAGCCGCTTGGTGCCCTCGATGAGCGCGTAGAGCCCGACGGCCAGCAGGATCGCGGCCTGCGCGCTCGCGGCGAGGACCTCCACGCGGCGGAAGCCCCAGGTGTGCGTCGAGGTGGCCGGTCTCAGCATCACCTGCGCGGCGATGAGGGCCAGGAGCAGACCGCCGGCGTCGGTGAGCACGTGCCCGGCGTCCACGATCAGGGCCAGGCTGCCCGTCCAGAACGCACCGATCACCTGCGCCACGAGGATCGACGCGGTGATCCCGAACGCGATCGCCAGCCGGCCGCGGTGGGTCGGCGGGGCGTGGTCGTGCGTCTGGCTCATCGGGCGATCGTCCTGCTGGTGGGTCTTCCGCCTTCGAGACTAGCCGCGTGGCCGTCGTCCCTGCCCCCGGAGACGGCCGGCCGCAGCAATGCTGCAGAACGTTGTTGCGCTCTGACCGCTCCAGCCGTCGAACCGCAACAAGGAAACGCCTCGACGGCCTCGCCTCCCGCCGGGTTCCTCGCCGCGTCCCTGCTCACGTGCGTGACGGCATACGGAGGCGGGCCCCGGCGGCGTGAATTGCCAGGTCGTCCGGCCCGTGTCACCCTGGCCCGCAACCGGAGGGCACTCGGGAGGGACCATGGGCACGCGGCGCGCCGGACTGATCACACTGACGACCACGGTGGCGGCGGCCCTCATCGCGGTGCCGGCGGCGGCCGGGCCCGAGGCGCCCCTGGCCCCGAGCCGGGCGCTGGTGCAGCAGGCACCGCCGGAGGAGGTGGACCCGGTGGACGACGTCCCGGACGAGATGGACGAGGGCCCTGCGGTCGTCGTCGACGTCCCGGAGCGGGTCCACGAGGACCAGCGCGCGGCCGCGGCCGAGGACGACGTCCAGCCCGCCGCGACGCGCACCCCGAAGCCGGTGGACCGCCCCCGGGAGCGGATCAGCGGCTACACCGAGTCCTCCCGCGACCTGCAGCCGGTCCCGCACGGGTGGCGGCCCTACCAGACCGGCCGGGTCCGGCCGGTGCCGTTCGGACTGGTCGACACCACCGGCGTCCGGGTGTTCAAGGCCGACTGGGACGGCAAGATCTACGACCACCCCGTGGCCCAGGCGCAGTACGGCCTGCACGCGATGGAGTCCTACCGGATGTCCGGGCAGCGGCAGTACCTCGACGTCGCGATCAAGAACGCGCAGCGGATCATCGACCGCCGCCACGTGATCGACGGCGCCTGGTACTTCCCCTACGACTTCGACTTCGACCTCTACCGCAACGGCAAGGGCGTGCTCACCGCGCCGTGGTCCAGCGGGATGTCCTCAGGTCAGGCGCTGTCCTTGTTCTGCCGCCTGTATGACGCGACCGGGGACCAGAAGTGGCTCGACGCGGCCGACGCCACGTTCGCGGCGTTCCTGCAGGCACCGGACGGGGTCGGCTACTTCAGCTCGTTCGTCGACACCGCGGGCCGGCTGTGGCTGGAGGAGTACTCCCGCTACCCGGTGATGGACAGCGAGCGGGTGCTCAACGGGCACATGTGGTCGATGTTCGGCCTCTGGGACTACTGGATGTCCAACGGCCAGGACCACCCCGAGGCCGAGAGCCTGTTCAAGGGCGCGCTCTACACGATCGAGAAGACCGCGATGAACGGCGGCTTCCGCAACCCCGGGTGGTACAGCCGCTACTCGCTGTGGCAGAAGAACATCGCCCCGACCTACCACCAGCACCACCAGGACCAGTTCCTGTGGCTGCACCGGATGACGCACGACACGGTCTGGATCACCCGGGCGTCCACCTACCGGGCCGACCACCCCGAGTGGCGCAACACCACCGGCTTCGCGGTCATCACCCCCAAGACGACGATCGCCTACAAGCTGGACGACAAGGCGGTCCACCCCAAGGACCGCACCATGAAGGTCCTCCAGTCCAAGAAGGTGAAGATCACCAAGACCACCGGCGCCGCCTTCGACCGGCGCGGCAAGATCCCGGGCGGGCCGAACGTCATCCGCCTCAGCGCCGGCTGGCTCAAGGGCTGGTGGATCCCCGAGGGCTACGGCAAGGCGTACTCGCGGGACCTGCTGGAGAACCACGCCTACCGGCCCGAGGCCCAGCTCTACGTGGACCGGGACGTGACGCTGGCGGTGTACCAGTACGCCAACGGCAAGCAGACCGCCGGCAAGCTGGTCACGCTCAGGGCGGGGACGTACTACCCGGCCGACCGGTCGGCGTTCACGTTCGGCCGCACCTCGTGGCACATCAGCCGGGGCCCGCTGGCCGGCTGGTGGCTGCCCACGCAGGCGGTGGTCAAGGTCTACCGGATGCCCGGTTGGCTCTGACCCCGCCTGCCGGGCAGCTCACGCCGCGGCGGCCTGCAGCGGCTCGAGGGCGAACCGGCCGTAGGCCAGGAAGCCCAGCAGGAGCAGGAAGACGATGTCGCCCGCCAGGTACCGCCACTCCTGGCGCACGATCCGGACCGTCGCGGCCCCGGTCATGAGCAGCACCAGGCCGAGCGCGGCCAGCGGCACCAGGACCGGCGCGATGCCGGTGAGGCCGGGCAGGATCAGCCCGGCGACCGCGATGAGCTTGAGCGCGCCGATGCCCTTGATGAAGCCCTCGCTGAAGTCGTCGGCGTAGTGCTGCCCGCCGCTGATCGAGCGGAACCTCTCCTTCGGCATGAACAGCATGGCCAGCGCCCCGGCGAGGTATCCGGCGGCGAGCACCCAGGTCAGGATCCACAGTGCGGTGTCCATGGTCGGCGTCTCCTTTCCGCCCACCCCGGTGGTCGGCGTCGCCCCCAGGGACGACACAGCCCCCGCCCCTGTGACATCCTCGGGGCCCCTCGTGGGCCATGTCACAGACGGGGCGGCTGTCTCGTCATACGGGCAACGACGCGTCGCCGCAGGGTGACCGGGAGGAGACGACCATGCCGGACACCAGGGCCTTCGAGGAGCTGCGACCGCTGCTGTTCTCCATCGCCTACCGGATCCTCGGCACGGTCGGGGAGGCCGAGGACGCGGTGCAGGAGACCTGGCTGCGCTACGCGCGCCTGGAGAAGGAGCCGGACTCCCTCAAGGCGTGGCTGTCCACGGTGGTGACCCGGATCGCGATCGACGAGCTGCGGTCGGCGCGGGCGCGGCGGGAGACGTATGTCGGCCCGTGGTACCCCGAGCCGCTGGTCACCGAACCGGCCGACCCCTACCTGGACCCCGAGCGCTCGGCCGAGCTGGCCGACTCCGCCTCGATGGCCGCGCTGCTGCTGCTCGAGCGGCTCAGCCCCCTGGAGCGGGCGGTGTTCGTGCTGCGCGACGTGTTCAAGTTCGAGGTCGGCGAGGTCGCGGAGGCCGTCGGGCGCTCGGAGGACGCGGTGCGGCAGCTGGCCTCCCGGGCACGCCGGCACATGGAGGAGGGGCGGCCGCGCTACGAGGCGGACCGGCGCAAGCGGCAGGAGCTGGCCGACCGGTTCTTCCAGGCGCTGCGCGACGGCGACGTCGGGGAGCTGCAGGACCTGCTCGCCGCCGACGTGGTCACCCTCAACGACAGCGGCGGCAAGGCCGGCGGCACCGGTGGCCACTTCGGCGCGCTGCGCGCGGCGCGGTTCCTCGTCGGGACGATGACCCCGCTGCTGGAGATCGGCGCGCGGGCCGAGCAGCGGCTGGTCAACGGCCAGCCCGGCGCGGTACTGCGCGACCCCGAGGGTCGGGTGCTCGCGACCTGGGCGCTGGACATCCTCGACGGGCAGATCCAGGCGATCCACTCGGTCACCAACCCGGACAAGCTGGCCCACCTGGGCCCGGTCGGCGACATCGTCGAGACCATGCGGCGCCGGATGCCGCACCGCCGCTGATCAGGCCCGTCGCCGGGCGTCCATGCGCTCCTCGAGCTGCCAGGTGCGGCCCTCGTCGACGGAGAGCTCGCCGAGCCAGGTGAACGAGTCGGCCGTGATCGCGGTGAACCGCCACGCGCCAAGGTCGGCGTCGTGGAACCTCACGGTGGCCCCGTGGAACCGCGCCGGTGCGCCCGGACCCCGGCCGCGGCACCACCCAGCGACCGACGAACCGGCCGAACAGCCGGAGCTCCTCGCTCGCGGGCCCGGCGGCGTGCAGCGCCCCGACGAGCGGGGCCGGGGTCGTCCCACCGCTGTTTGTCAGCATCCTGACATCTTAGCAACAGGATGACGTCTGTGCGATGCTGGGCCCATGGACGCCTCCGAGGCCTACCGGCTCCTCGTCGCCGACGTCTACGAGCTCGCCGCCACCTCGCGCCGCACCTCCGAGCACATCGCCCGCGAGCTCGGCCAGACCGTCGCCCGCTGGCACGTCCTCAGCGTGCTGTCCGAGCGGCCGCTCACCGTGGCCGCCGCGGCGCGGCGTCTCGGCCTGGCCCGGCAGAGCGTGCACCGGGTGGCCAGGGAGCTGCTCGACGACGGGCTGGTCGAGGCGGAGCCGAACCCCGACCACAAGCGCGCCCCTCTGCTCGGTCTCACCGCCGAGGGCCACCGGGTGCTGGCGGAGCTGGTGCGGCGCTCCGACGAGGACCGCGCCCGGCGCCTGGCGAGGGCGGGGGTGACGGCGCAGGACCTGGCCGGCGCGCGGCATACGGTCCGTGCGGTCCTGGCGGCCCTGGAGAGCGACTAGGTCCGCGCCACCACGGCGGCGAGCGGGCCGTGCACCCACCGCTCGACCTCCGCCCTGGACCGCAGCCGTATGACGGGCAGGTCCGGCCGGTCCTCGACGAGCCGGGCGACCCGCTCGGCGTTGGTGCGGTGCGTCGACCAGGCCCACCGGACGACGTGCTCGGGGTCGGTGAGCACGGTGTGCAGCGGCGGCTCGATGTTGCCGTTCCACAGCTCCACCCGCCGGAGCCGGCGGACCAGGGTGCGGCGCACGATCTGCCGCATGACGACCGGCCGGGGCAGGTTCAGCCAGACCATGAGGTCGGCGCGCTCGGCGAGGAGCGGGCGGACGATGCCGTACTGCCACTCGGTGACCCAGTCCGGCTGGGCGCTGAACCGCTCGACGTCCTCCACGAACGTGGGCCGCGGCACCCAGCCCGGCCCGTGGTAGAGCCCGTCGATCTCGACGTGCGGAAGCCCGAGGGCGTCCGCGACGCGACCGGCCAGGGTGGTCTTGCCTGACCCCGACGTGCCGGCGACGAGCACCCGGCGCGGCCGGTGGGGGAGCGGGCCGTCCGGTCCCAGCAGCGCCACGCTCAGCCCTCCGACCCGGTGAACTGCCGCAGCATCCCGTCGACCAGCGCGGTCAGGCCGAGGCGGAAGGTGTCCCGCGTCGCGAGCTCCACCCAGCGCTCGCCGATCGCGGCGAGCTGCGGCATCCGCGGGTCGGTGAACGCCTCCCGGGCCCACTCGGTGCGGCGCCCGGCGTCCTGGCTCAGCTCGCTCGAGCGGGCGCGGACGAGCAGCTCGCCGACGGTGAGGTACCAGGCGGTGCGGAACAGGTCGACCGCCTGCTCCTGGGTGCAGCCCAGCTCGACGGCCGCGGCCAGGACCGCGTCGACGAGGCGGCGGGCCGGCTCGCCCAGACGGGGCAGGAAGCCGTCCACCGTGAGCACCTCGGTCGCCCACGGCGTCCCGGCGAGCGCGTCGTGCGCCGCGACCATCGCCGTGACGATCCGCTCGCGCGGGTCCTCCGGCAGCTCGACCCCGGCCAGCGTCTGGGTCGCGTCCTCGTTGAGCAGCTGGATGAGCAGGTCCTCGCGGTCGCGGACGTGGTGGTAGAGCGTGGTCGTGCCCACGCCGAGCTCGGCCGACAGCCGGCGGAGGGTGAGCCTGCGCCATCCCTCGCGCTCGATGATCCGGCGGGCCGCGGCGAGGATCTGCTCCCGCGACGTCACCGCGGGGCGGCCGCGGCGTGGGGCGGGAACCGGCTCGGACATGTCACACATCCTGCCTCCTCCTCGTCACGGGGTCGGACGACAGCAACGGGTTTGACCTCGACCACCTCGGACTCCTATTTTTAGAACATGTTCCAAAAACAAGCCACCGAGAGCGCGGGGCGACGGGGGACCCGTCCCGCGGTGCCTGCGGAGCCGCCTCCCACGGCCCGGCCGGGGGTCACCCTCGCGGCCGTCGGCGTGGTGCAGTTCCTGGTCTCCCTCGACCTGTCGGTGGTCAACCTCGGCCTGCCCGAGATCGCCGCCGGGCTCGGGTTCACCGGCGCCGACGTCACCTGGGTCATCCACGCCTACGCGCTGACCTTCGGCGGGCTGCTGCTCCTCGGCGGGAAGCTCGCCGACCGCTACGGGCGGCGTCGCGTCCTGCTCGGCGGGCTCGGCCTCTTTGCCCTCGCCTCGCTGGCCGGCGGCTTCGCCCAGGCGCAGGGCCACCTCGTGGCCGCGCGTGCCGCGCAGGGGGTCGGCGCCGCGGCCCTGGCACCCGCGGCGCTCGCCGTCCTCACCGTGACGTTCCCCAGCGGGAGGGCGCGGGCCAGGGCGTTCGGCGTCTGGAGCGCGATGAACGCCGCCGGCGGCGCCCTCGGCGTCCTCATCGGCGGCGTGCTCACCGAGTACGCCGGCTGGCGCTGGGTCATGTGGGTCAACGTCCCGATGGCCCTGGTCGCCCTGGCCCTCGCCTGGCGGGGGGTGGCCGCGGACCGGCCGGCGGCGCGTCATACGCGTCCCGACGTCCTCGGTGCCGTGCTCGGCACGGGCGGGATGACCGCGCTGGTCTACGGGATCGTCGGCACCGACCGGCACGGCTGGGCCGCGCCGCAGACGATCGGCGCGGTCGCCGGGGCGGTGGTGCTGCTCGTCGGGTTCGTGCTGGTCCAGCGGGCCACGACCCGGGACGCGCTGCTGCCGCTCGGCCTGTTCCGGCTGCGCACCGTGTCCGGCGCCAACACCTTCAACCTGCTGCTCGGCGCCGCGATGGCCTCGGCCTTCTACTTCCTGTCGCTGTACCTCCAGGACGTCCTGGGCCACGGGCCCGCGACGGCGGGCCTGATGTTCCTGCCGTTCGCGCTGGGGGTCGTCGTCGGCTCGGTCGTCGCGATCCGGCTCGGCTCCCGTATGCCGTCGCGCTCGCTGCTCGTCCTGGGCGGGCTGATGACGGCGGTCGGGTTCGCCTGGTTCGGCCGGATCGGGGCAGACGGCACCTTCCTCGCCGACGTCCTCGGCCCGTCGCTGGTCACGAGCATCGGCTTCGGCCTGTGCCTCGGGCCGGTCGTCGCCACCGCCACGGTCGGTGTGCCCGAGCGGCAGAGCGGTGTCGCGTCCGGGGTGCTCAACACCTCGCGGCAGCTCGGCGCCTCGCTCGGTCTAGCCGCGCTGGGCACCGCTGCCGCGGCGCGCGCCGGCACCTCCCCGGACGTCGAGGCGCTGACCGGCGGCTACGCGTTCGGGCTCACCCTCGGGGCGGTCCTGCTCGGCGCGGCCGTGGTCGTCGCCCTCCTCGTCCTCCCGCGGCCGACCGGCCGCACGACCTCTCTGGAAAGGAGCACGTCATGACCACCCGCAACCCCGAGGTCCCCACCCTCGGAACCAGAAGTCCCGAGCCCCCCAGCCGGGGTCCGGTGCTGGCCAGCCTGTATGCCGGTCTGGTCCTCACCGTCCTGTCCGTCGCCGCGGTCTACGTCGACCGGGCGAGCGCCGGCCTGCTGGCCGCGCACCTGGAGGCCGGCTACCCGTCATACAGCGCGAGCGAGATCGAGGAGACGGTCGGCCTGTGGACCATCGTGCTGACGACGGTCGGCGCGCTGGGTGTCATCGGCTGGGTCCTGGCGATCTGGGCGGTCCGCCGCGGTGTGCGGTGGGCGGGCTGGCTGGTCGGCTCGCTGTTCACGCTGGGGACCGTGCTGGCGTTGTACCTGCTGACCGTGCGCGACAACAACGGCGAGACCGGGCTGCCGATGGAGCTCGGCCTGGTCGGGCTGGTGCCTTCCGTCGCCGGTCTGGTCGCGGTCCTGCTGATGTGGCGGGCCCGCCAACCGGTGCGCCGCGGCATACCGGCCTGAGAGAGTGGTGACCGTGCTGGGAGAGCTCAAGCGCCGGCTGTACGGCGGGGACCGGCACCGGCCCGGGGCGTTCATGCGGGCGTTCAACCGGGTCGATGCGGCTCTGTTCTCCCGCGGTCTCGGGCCACGGCAGGCGGTGGTCCTCGAGGTCACCGGGCGCAAGTCCGGCAGGACCGTCGAGGTGCCGCTCGCCGTGGCCGAGGTCGGCGGGGAGCGTTACCTGGTCTCGATGCTCGGCGACGACGCCGGCTGGGTGCGCAACGTGCGTGCCGCCGGCGGCCGGGTCGTGCTGCGGCGGCGCCGGCGCGAGCAGGTGCGGCTCGAGGAGGTGCCGGTCGCGGAGCGGGCGCCGATCATCAAGGCGTACCTCAAGGTCGCGCCCGGTGCCCGCCCGCACATCCCGGTGCGTCTCGATGCGCCGCTGGAGGAGTTCGAGGCGATCGCGGACCAGCACCCGGTCTTCCGCGTCGTCCCCACCTGACCCGCCCCTCTCCACCCTCAGCCCCCCACCTCCGACCGAACACGTGGTCTGGTGCTCTCAAACCCCCACCGAACACGCGGTCGGGTCCTCAAAACCCCCACCGAACACGTGACCGACCACCCGGCGCGAGGACCAGACGCTCGGAGCCGGCCTGACCGGGTCGCGTTATCCCGTGACCTGCCCAACTGAAAGGGTGAAACCGTGGACGACGAGCTGCTGTTCTCTTGGACGACCGAGCACCGGCACCTGTTCGCCGACACGGTCGACGAGCTGGGGGAGGAGCACGCCGGCGACCCGACGCTGTGCGAGGGCTGGGACGTGCGCACGCTGACCGGGCACATGCTCCAGCCGATCCACGTCTCGTCGTGGCGGTTCCTGCTGACCAGCCTGCGGGTGCAGTCCATGGCAAAGGCGTGCGACGTCTTCTCCGCCCAGCTGTCCGACCGGCCACTCGGCGAGGTGACTGCGGAGCTCCGGGCGCTGGCTCACGTGAAGAAGAACCCGATGTTCATCGGGCCCGCCGGTCCCTATGTCGACACCTGCATCCACCTGCGCGACCTCGCCCACCCGCAGGGGCTGGACGTCACCGTCCCGGTCGAGCGCTGGAAGGTCGCGCTCGACGTGATCGTCTCCCCGCGCGGCCAGGGGTCGTTCGTGCCGAGGCGCGGGATGCTCAAGGGGCTGCGCTGGCAGGCCACCGACACCGACCGGTCCTGGGCGTGGGGTGACGGGCCCGTCGTCGAGGGCACCGCGGAGGCGCTCGCGATGACGATGAGCGGCCGCACGGCATACCTGGACCAGCTCTCCGGCGAGGGCGTCACCGAGGTGACCCGCCGCCTGGGGTGACCCTGCTCTCCCCCCGCGACCGAACGTCTCGTCTCGTCCTCTCGGGCATGCACCGAACACCTGGTTCGCCCCTCCTAACCACGCACCGAGCACGCGAGCGTCCTCCTGTCCGAGTGCGCAACGAATCCGACTACGGACACGCCGCCCCGCGCGGCTGCGGGACGGCGTGTCCGGTGGGCGTCAGAACCGTCGAGACCAGGTGTCCGGTCGCGGTGGAAACCGTCGAGACGAGACGCCCGGTCGGGTGGGGGTGGGTCAGAGCCGCCCGCCGACGATCGGAAGGGTCACCTTCGAGTGGCCCGGGTGCACCGTGAGCTCGGTCCCCGGTAGCGGCCGGAGCGTGAAGTCACGGTCGGTCGACAGCACGACCAGCCCGATCCGGTGCCCCGCGGGGAACACGTAGTCGTCGGCGTGCAGGTCCCAGGTGAAGTCGTAGGCCTTGCCCACCTTGATCGGGTGGGTCTGGTCGCGCTTGACCCGGTTCTGCACGTCCATCCAGCCTCGGGTCACCATCGTCGCCTCGTCCGACCCGGGCGGGCCGTAGTCGACCAGGTATGCCGTGAGGTTGGCCGCGGTCGTGTTGTCCACCGACGCCCGGATGGTCACCGACGGGGTGCCGGACAGGTGCGCCGGCTGCTCGAGGACGTCGCTGACGTAGACCAGCCGGTTCGGGTCGGCCGTGTCCGGCGCTGCGATGAGGTCGGTCGCGGAGCGGTTGCGCCCGTTGTCGACGAACGACTGCGCCTTCTGCCGCCCCGGCGCCGCCTTCGTGTCCAGCCCACCCGGCGCCTCCGGGTCGTCCGCGGTGAGCCGCAGCGTCAGGTCCTTCGCCCCGGGAACCGGCCAGTCGGCATACGTCTCGTTGGTCCCCGTGCCCTCGCGCTGCACGATCGCCCGCGGCTCGGACATGATCCCGTTGTCGACGCCCCACAGCCAGTGGTCGAACCACCGGTGCACCGTGGTCTGGTAGGTCCAGGTGGTGCCGTCCGGGAGCGTGTATGACGCGTTGTTGCCGGGCGTGCCGTGCCCGCCGTTGTGCAGCCAGATCTTGCGCGGCACGTCGTGCCGGGCCAGCTCGTCCCACCAGCGGGCCCACTGCAGCGGCTTGACGTTCCAGTCGTTGCGGCCGTCGACGACGAGGACGCTGGCCTGCACGTTCTTGGCCTTCGGCAGGTGGTTCCGGGCCTTCCAGAAGTCGTTGTCGTCGCCGGTGACCCGGTCCTGCTCCTCCTCGAGCGCGGCCATCTCCTCGTAGCACTGGTTGGCGCCGTCGCCCGGCGTCGTCGCCCGGGTCTGACCGGCGACGTAGCGGCCGAGGACGTCGGCGTCCTCGCCCTGGTAGCCGCCCGGCGCGACGACCAGGCCGTTCTCCCGGTAGTAGCCGTACCAGTCGCTGATCGCGACGATCGGCACGATCGTCTTGAGGTTCGGCACCTCGCGGCCGAGGGTGGCCAGCTGGTTGGGGATGGTGCCGTTGTAGGAGGCGCCGATCATCCCGACGTCACCGGTCGTCCAGTCGGCGACCACCTCGTTGCCGTCGGCGTCGAACGCCCGCGCCCTCCCGGCCAGCCAGTCGACGATCGCCTTGGCGCTGAGGGTCTCCGCCTCGTCCCCGACGGTCGGGCAGCCGTCGGACTGGGCGGTGCCGACGGACTGGGCGATGATCACGCCGTACCCCCGGGGCACGTAGTAGTCATCGAGCGCACCCGGCAGGTTCGCGCGGGGGCCGAGGGTCTGCGGGAGCTCGTCGGGGTCGAGGTCGTCGTGGTAGGGCACCGAGCCCCAGGTGCCCGACCGGTAGGGGCTGACCTCGAGGATGACCGGGACGTCGAGGTCCTCGGTCTCGGTCTCGGCCGGGCGGGACACGTCGATCACCACCCGGTCGAGCGCGCCGTCGCCGTCGGTGTCGAGCGGCGTCTCGACCCACAGCCGCTGCTCGACGGCGTCGGCGAAGCTGTAGATCGGCTGGGTCAGTCCGTCCTCGACGACGATCGGTGGGTCATCGGTCTGGGCCGTGGCGGTGGTGCCGGCGGGGAGGGTGGCGGCCACGGCGGTCCCGCCGGCGACGACGCCGGCGAGCACGCGGGATCTGATCCGCATGGGGAGGTACCTCCTGAGCCCTGCTGGGCAGGTCTCGGCGTACCGCGCCAGGGGAGACGGGCTCCGGCCCGCCCGCGGACGCGTGTGCCGGCAGCCAACCAGCGGGTTTGTGGTGTGTCAATGTTCACCCGCTGACCCGGGCTGGGTGGTGCGGAGATCAGCCGACCGGGTCTCCTGATGGGCCGGTGGGCGTCGGGACGAGGCGCTCGGTCGGGGGCCGGGGCGTCGCGACGAGACGTTCGGTCGGAGGATGGGGGTCGGGTGGGGGGCCGGGGTGAAGTCGGGGAGGCGCTCGCCGACGCCGGTGAACTGGGCGATCGCGGCGACCGTGCGCTCCGTCGCCCGCCCGTCCCCGTAGGGGTTCACGGTCCGGGCCATCGCCTCGCGGGCGGCGGGGTCGAGCAGCAGCCGGCTCGCCTCCCGCACGATGCGGTCCTCGTCGGTGCCCACGATGCGCACCGTGCCGGCCGCGACCGCCTCGGGCCGCTCGGTCACCTCGCGCAGCACGAGCACGGGCGTGCCCAGGCTGGGCGCCGGTGCTCTGCTGTCCGGAGAAGCGGCCGCGGCGGGACCGCACGCGGCGGGCACCCGGCATACGGTCGGGCGGTGGCCCACGACTCCGACCCCAGGCTCCTCGCCCTGCACGCGGTGCGCATCAAGGGCTTCGCCGACGACGCGACCGTCGCCCGCCGCTTCGGCCTGGACCGCGCGGAGGTGACCGAGCACCTGCTCGACTTCGAGGCCTACGGGTTTGTCCGGCGCTCGGAGTTCCTCGACCTGTCCGGCTGGGGCGTCACCGACCGCGGTCGCACCGCGAACGAGGCGCAGCTGCGCGACGAGCTCGAGGAGACCGGTGCTGGACCGGCGGTCCGCGCGGCGTACGACCGCTTCCTCGCCCACAACGAACGATTGCTCAGGGCGTGCACCGGCTGGCAGCTGCGCCCGCAGCCCGGGGACCCGTATGCCGTGAACGACCACTCCGACTGGGCCTGGGACGAGCGGGTCCTCCGCGACCTGCGGGACCTGGCCGGGAGGCTCCGCGAGATCGTGGCCGAGCTGAGCGGGGTGCTGACCCGGTTCGCCGGCTACGACGAGCGGTTCGAGGCGTCGCTGCGGCGGGTCGACGAGGGTGACCTGTCGGGTGTGGACAAGCCGTGGGAGGACTCCTGCCACACGGTGTGGATGGAGCTGCACGAGGACCTGATCGCCTCCCTGGGGGAGTCGCGCGGCTGACTGCCGCGATGAGTCGGCCGTCGGGCCCGGGTCTGTGTGTGCGGAGGCCCTCACCGGGAGGGCCGATACACGGAAGGAGCGAATGGTGCCCGAGGTCCTGACCCACCTGTGGTTCGGCAACGACAAGGCCATCGAGGCGGCGGAGTTCTACGCCGAGCACATCCCCGACTCGAAGGTCCACCGGGTCATCACGGCGCGCACCGCACCGGACGACCGCGTCGCCGACGTCGTCGAGTTCCGCCTCGCGGGCCACGAGGTGATCGGGCTGAACGCCGGTCCCGAGCTGTTCCTCAACCAGGCGTTCTCCTTCTACCTGCGTGTCGACGGCCAGGAGGAGGTCGACCACTACTGGGAGCTCCTCACCGCCGACGGCGGTGAGCCGGGGCCGTGCGGGTGGTGCACGGACAGGTACGGCGTCTCCTGGCAGGTCATCCCGCGCCAGCTCGAGGAGCTGTCCGGCGACTACTCGACCGAGGCCCACTACCGGGTCTGCCAGGCGATGCTGAAGATGGGCAAGATCGACGTCGCGGCCCTGCAGGCGGCCTACGAGGGCTGAGGCGCTCAGCGGGGTGCTGCAGCACCTTTTCCTAGTGGCACAAGGAAACTCGCGACCGTGACCTCACCGCGAGCGAAAACTGCGGCCTGACCTGCGACAACGCGGACGTGTGAATCGCATCACTTTGTGCGTGTCTTACTGGCACTTTGCTTGCTCTTGACTGTTGAATGCTGAAACGCAGCACCCGTTCTAGGGCCGAGGGGGCCACAGGGAGCTGCACTCGAAGGGGAGACCCACAGTGCTGTTGAGAAGCAAGCGACACTGTGCCGAATGCCGCGCGACTGTTCGCGTGGACAAGCGCGACGCCCACCGTCCGTACGTCTACTGCTCGACGGGTTGCCAGGCCAACGGCTGGCGTCGGGTGCACCGGCTGCAGCCGGTCGGGGAGTGGTCGGGGAGGAACGTCAGCTGCAGTCCGGCGGTCGTCCTGGCAGCCGCACCAGCGCCCGCCTGAGAGCCGCCTCGCCCCGGTCGGGTGACCAGGGAAGATCCGGCGCAAATGTGATTTGCGTCACTATAGCTAGACTTTGCTGGTCCTTTGCCATCACTTGACTGTTGAATGTGGGGCACCGATTGTCCGCGAGGGGCCTGGGGGTCACGCAAGGGCTTCGGCAGCCCAGTTGATGGAGCACGCGCCACTGTGTCGCGTGTGCCTTCAGTCGTGGAGCGCGCTTTGAGGGAGGTGCGTCTCCATGCGACCGGCTTGCAACCTCTGGGGAGCGGTTGCGACGAGGAGCCGGTCGATAGGGCGGTGGGTTCCTGACCCGTGACGGGGACCCACCGCCCTGCCAAAGCCTCCGGACCCGGCATCTGCCGAACGACGGCGCCTCAGTCCTCGTCCTCGGTCTGTGACGGCTCCTGGGGTGCCTCGGGCCGGTCGGCTCCGGGCGTCGGCGGCAGGACCAGGACCCCGCTGTCGAGGTCCACCTCGATCGCCTCCCGCTGCTCGGGCGGGGTGGCTCCGGTTCCCTTGGTGTCGTCCTCGTCCGCGCGGTTCCTGCCACCGCCGCCGAAGAAGCCTCCTGCGATGCTCACCGGTCCTCCTCTAACTCGCGGTCGGCCTCCCGCCAGGCTAACCCCGCGGCGGCACGCAGGAGCCGAGGGCGCCGAGACCGGCGACCAGGACGTCGGCGAGCAGGCGTGCCTGCTCGCCACCCGGGTCGAGATCGGGGTCGAAGACCGTGACCTGGGCCCCGACCGCGCGAGGCGCCAGGGCGGTGAGCAGCTCGGTGAGCTGCTCCGGGTCCAGCCCGCCCGGGTCCGGGCTGTCCACGGCCGACACGTGGGCCGGGTCCAGGACGTCCACGTCCAGGTGCAGCCAGTAGCCCTCCACCCCGGGCGCGTCGGCCACAGCGCGAGCGGCTTCCGCCGCCTGGGCACCGTCCCGTATGACGTGGGACGCCGGGACCACCGCCCCCAGGAGCGACCGCACCTCGGGCAGGTCCTCGTCGTCGTCCCGGCAGCCGATGTGCGCTACGTCGGGCGCGGCGAAGGACGGACCTCGACCCTCGGGGTCGGAGGCGTCGGGCCAGTGCCGCCCGACTGCCGCGGCCAGGTCCTCGCCGGCCAGGCTGGCGCACGCGTCGCTGTTCCCGGGGTGCCGGAAGTCCGTGTGCCCGTCGATGTGGACCAGGCCGTGCCGCCCGCCGCGGCGCGCGAGCCCCAGCCCGGCGCCGACGAGCAGGCTGCAGTCCCCGCCGAGCACCAGGGGTGTCAGACCGTCGGCGAGCAGGCTGTCGAGACGGTCGGCCAGACGGTGGGCGTGGTCGAGCAGGGCGTCGTGGTTGCGCAGCCGTCCGGGGACGACGTGGTCGACGTACCGCCCCGGCAGCACGACCCCGGCGTCGGTGGCTCCGGCCCCGAGGAGCCGCCGGTGCAGCCCCGCCTCGCGCAGCGCCTCGGGTGCCTTCGCACACCCCGGGACGCTGGTCGGCTCGGGCGGCTTCAGCCCCAGGTTGGTCGGGGCAGCCAGGACGGCGATCATCCACCCAGGCTGCCACCGACCTCCTCGGGCGTCCTGGCCGCTCACGCGCTGTGCCGCACGTCCTCGTCGGTCAGGCCCTCGTCGCCGAGGTGGAGCCGCCGGGTCAGGCCCAGCTCGCCGAGGAACCACTCGTCGTGGCTGACCACGACCAGCGCCCCGCGATAGGCCCGCAGCGCCGACACCAGCTGCTCGACGCTCGCAAGGTCGAGGTTGTTCGTCGGCTCGTCGAGCACGAGCAGCTGCGGCGGCGGCTCGGCGAGCAGCAGCTGCGCCAGCGCCACCCGGAACCGCTCGCCGCCCGACAGGGTCCCGACCGGCTGCGTCACCGCGTCCCCGCGGAGCAGGAACCGGGCCAGCCTCGCCCTCACCTCGTGCGGGGTCGCGCCGGGAGCGCCCGCCCGGACCGTCTCCAGCACCGTGGCCCCGTCGTCGAGCACCAGCCGCTGCGGCAGGTAACCCGTGCGCGGGGTGCGGTGCCGCACCGTGACGTGCGGGGCGTCATACCGGCCCAGCAGTGCCCGGAGCAGCGTGGTCTTGCCCGAGCCGTTGTCCCCGGTCAGCCCGATGCGCTCCGGCCCCCGGACCGTCAGCGGCCGCCCGTGGACGGTCGCCTCGAGCACGGTCCGGCCGGCAGGCAGCCCGGGGTCGGGCAGGTCGACGCGGATCGTGTCGTCGTCCCGCACCCGCTCCTCGGCCCGGGCCGCGGCGGCCTCCGCCTCGGCGACCTTCTCCAGCATCTCGTTGCGGAGCCGGCCGGCCGAGACCTGTGCGGTGCGCTTGCGCATCTTCATCACCGCGCGCGGCTCGCGCTTGTTGGCGTACATCTTGTTGCCGTAGCGCGCCCGCCGGTCCAGCTTGGTCCGCGCCTCGATGAGCTGCTTCCTCTCCCGGCGCACCGCGGCCTCGGCGGTGGTCAGCGCCTGGAGGGCGGCCTCCTGCTCGGCCTCGACCTGCTCCGCGTATGACGTGTAGCCGCCGCCGTAGGTGCGCAGCCGGCCGTCGCGTAGCTCGGCGGTCTGGTCCATGAGGTCGAGCAGCTCCCGGTCGTGGCTGACCACGAGCAGCACCCCGCGCCAGCCGCGCACCGCGTCATGCAGCAGGTGCCGGGCCCGACGGTCCAGGTTGTTCGTCGGCTCGTCGAGCACGCTGATGTCGGCGCGGCGCAGCACCAGCCCCGCGACCGCGGCGAGCACGACCTCACCACCGGACAGCGTGTCCAGCCGCCGGTCGAGGACGTCGGGCAGGTCGAGGCCCACCTTGGCCAGCTCGGCCGCAGCGCGCTCCTCGATGTCCCAGTCGTCGCCGACCACGGCGAAGTGCTCGGCGTCGGTGCTGCCGTCGAGGATCGCGTGCAGGGCGCGGCGCTTCCCGGTGATCTCGAGCAGGTCCGACACGGTCCGGTCGGCGGTCCAGGACAGGTCCTGGGGGAGCCGCGCGACCGACCCGGTCGTCACGACCGAGCCGCGGTCCGGGGTGAGCTCGCCGGTGACCAGGCGCAACAGCGTGCTCTTGCCCGAGCCGTTGGTGCCGACCAGGCCGGTGCGGCCGGTCGAGATCGCACCGGTGAGGCCGGAGAAGACGCTCTGCCCGTCGGGCCAGGCGAAGTGGAGGTCGTCGAAGACGATGGCGGAAGACATGGTGGCTCCTCGGTCCGTGGTGGGACGCCGAGGAGGGCAGGGCCCTGCGACTCGGCGCGGTTACGCGGAGGCGAGGTGCAGCTTCACCGGTTCTCTTCCTGTCGGGGACGGACGCACTCGATGGTGCGGTATGTCCTACGCGCGGGGCAACGGGTTTATTTCCGTGACAAGCAGACTTGACATCACGTGTGCCGTCAAGCAGACTTGACATGTCAAGCCACCTTGACACAACCAGGAGGTGCCGGTGCGCAACGACGTCCGCGAGCTGCGGGAGACGGCGGGCCTGTCCCAGCGCGAGCTGGGGGAGCGGCTCGGCGTCTCCCGGCAGACCGTGAACTCGATCGAGACCGGACGCTACGACCCCTCGCTGCCGTTGGCGATCGCCATCGCGCGGCACTTCAACACGACCGTCGAGGAGATCTTCCATGTCGACCACTGAGCTCACGGGCCGTCAGAAGGCGGTCCTCACCGTCGTCCTCATGGGTCTGCTGGCGCTCGTCGTCGGCGTCGGGCTGCTGCTGCGCGAGCACGGGCCGGGAAACATGGGGACCGGCTTCCTCCAGGGGGCCGCCGTCGGCATCCTCGGGGTGCTGGTCGTGGCCTACCGGGTGACCCGCAACCCCGACCGGGCGACCACCGCCGAGCGCGCGTTCACCCAGCAGGGCGACGAGCGCGACGACGCGATCCTCACCCGGGCGCTGGCCGTGCTGGGCCTGCTGGCGGTGCCGCTGACCGGTGTGGCCGCCGTGGCGATCGGGTTCGGCGCGGACGTGGCGATGGTGCTGTTCTTCCTCCTCGTCGCGCAGGTCCTCGTGGGGGCCATCGCCTTCGGGGTCATCGCCCGCCGGAGCTGAGCACACGGCATACGGGCTGGTCAGCGGCATCGCGCCGTGACGGGCGTGCCCGCACGGGCCTATGCTGCGAGACGTGGCGGACCCCGCCGGGCCCCTCTCCCTCGAGGAGAGGTTGCTCCTGGGCCAACGGTTCAACCTCGTGGCCCGGGAGGACGAGCTCGCGCGCCTCGCGGGGTGGCTGGACCGGGCGATGGCCGGCCACGGCGGGGTCTACCTCGTCCGCGGGGAGGCCGGCGCCGGCAAGAGCAGCCTGGTCACCGAGTTCGCCGACCGCGCCTACGCCCGCTACCCCGAGCTGGTCACCGCCGCGGGGGTGTGCGACGCGCAGACCGGGGTGGGCGACGCGTTCCTGCCGTTCCGGGAGATCCTCGAGACGCTGACCGGTGACGTCGACACCAAGCTCGCCCGGGGCCGGATCAGCCAGGGCAACGCCGGGCGGCTGCGGAAGATCGCCGGCGTCGCGACCGAGGCGGTGCTCGAGGTGGGGCCGGACCTCATCGAGGCGGTCGTGCCGGGGGTGTCGCTGCTGGCGTCGGCCGGGATGTTCCTCGCCGGCCGGCACCCGCTGACCGAGAAGCTCAAGCGCCGGCTCGAGGGCGGCAACGACCTGCCCGCCCAGGTCACCCAGGACCAGATCTTCGAGCAGTACCTGCGGGTGCTCGAGCGGCTCAGCGGGAAGGCGCCGCTCCTGCTCGTCATCGACGACCTGCACTGGGCCGACACCGCGTCCATCGGGCTGCTGTTCCGGCTCGGGCGGCGGGTGACGAACAACCGGGTCCTCGTGCTCGGGATGTACCGCGGCAGCGACGTCGCGCTCGGGCGGGGCGGCGAGCGGCACCCGCTCGAGCCGGTGCTCAACGAGCTGAAGCGCTATCACGGCGACGTCGAGATCGACCTCGACCCGGCGGCCACCGGGCGGGGCCGGGAGTTCGTCGACGCCTTCCTCGACCAGGAGCCCAACCGGCTCGGCGAGGACTTCCGCTCCGCCCTGCTGGAGCACACCCGCGGTCACCCGCTGTTCACCGTCGAGCTGCTGCGCAGCCTGCAGGAGAGCGGCCACCTGCACCGGGACGAGACCGGGCACTGGGTGGTCGACCCGGGGCTGGACCTGTCGACGATGCCGTCGCGGGTGGAGGGCGTCATCGAGGAGCGCCTCGGCCGGCTCGGCGAGGACCTGCGCCGCGCCCTGACCATCGCCGCGGTCGAGGGGGAGGACTTCACCGCCGAGGTGGTGTCCAAGGTGCTGCCGGAGGAGGTGCGCCGCCTGGTCCTCCGGCTCAGCGAGACCCTGCAGAAGCAGCACCGGCTGGTCCAGGCGGTGGGGGTGCAGCGGCTGGGGCGCACCCGGCTGTCCCGCTACCGGTTCGCCCACGTGATGATGCAGGACTACCTGCTGCGGCACCTGGACGAGGTCGAGGCGGCCTACCTGCACGAGGACGTGGCCCGCGCCCTCGAGGAGCTGTACGCCGACACGCTCGACAGCGTCGTGGTGCGGCTGGCCCACCACTACGAGGCGGCCGGGGTCCCGGACCAGGCGCTGCGCTACCTGACGATGGCCGGGGACCGGGCCCGGCAGTCGTTCGCCCCGGTCGAGGCGATCGGCCACTACCGCCGCGCCCTGGAGTGGGCCGACACCGACGACGAGAGGATCCCGGTCCTCATCGCGCTCATCGACCAGTACCAGATGGCCGGGGACCTGGCCGGGCGGATCGAGTCCCTGGAGCAGCTCGAGGCGCTCGTCCCGAGCGCCGACGGGCCGCCGCGGGAGCGGGCCGAGACACTCCTGCGCCGTGCCCGGCTCGAGCTGGACCGCGGGCACTACCCGCACGCCCGGGAGGCGGCGACCGAGTCCGCCGCGCAGTTCGCGGGCCTCGACAATCGTGGCGGTGAGGCGGACGCGCTCGCCACGCTGGCCAATGTCGAGTACCACACCGGCCACTACCCGGAGGCGCGCGAGGCGGCCGAGCGGGCGCACCAGCTGGCTGAGCGCGCCGGGCGCTCGGACCTCGTGGCCCGCGCGATGAGTGCGCAGGGGATCGTCGCCGACCTCACCGGCGACCGGGCAGCCGCCCGCAGCTGGTTCGAGCGGGCCCTGGAGACCAACCGGCGCAGCGGCCGGCTCAACCTCGTGGCATCCTCGCTGTCGAACCTCGGGGTCATGCAGTTCCGGGCCCACGAGCTGGCCGAGGCCGCGGCGTCGTTCCGGGAGTCGGCCGACCTGGCCCGGCAGATCGGCGACCGGGCGATGGAGGCCACCGCCAAGAGCAACCTCGGCATGACGCTGCGGATGGTCGGCGAGGTCACCGAGGCGCGCCAGGTGCTCGAGGAGGCGCTGCCGCTGCACCGCGAGATGGACAACCCCTACGCCATCACCCGCACCCTCGGGCTGCTCGGCACGACGCTGGTCGACCTGGGCGAGTACGAGGCGGCGCGCCGTGCCCAGGCCGAGGCCCTGGAGCTGGACCGCGAGGTCGGGGACCGGCAGGACGAGGGCTTCCGCCACGACGCCCTGGGTGTGCTGGAGGCGCAGCTCGGCCGGTATGACGAGGCGCACGCCGCGTGGTCGACCGCCCTGGACATCGCCGGTGAGCTGGGCGACCGGGACCTGGAGCTCACCTCGCTGCGGGGGCTCGGCGAGGTGGACCTGGCCCGGGGCCGCCCGGAGCAGGCGATCGAGCAGCTGCAGCGCGCCCGGACGCTGGCCGAGGAGCTGTCCGATGCCGGCGGTCTGGCGTGGACCGAGCTGCTCCTCGGGCACGCGCACCTCGCGCTCGGCGACCTCGACGCCGCGGGTCGGGCCTACGCCGACGCGATCGCCCGGGACGACGCCCCGGTCAGCCCGGCGGCCCGTGCCGAGGCCGCCCGGGTCGCGGTGCTCCGCGGCGACCACGACGAGGCGCGGCGCCTGCTCGAGCCGGTGCTGCCGGGCCTGCTGGCGCTGCGGGGCAGCGGCTGGCTCGACCTGTTCCGGGTGCACCTCGTCGCCGGCGAGGCGCTCGCCGCCCTGGCCGACGACCGCAGCGCGGTCGTGCTCGCCGCGGGGCGCGCCGAGCTGCTGCGGCGGGCCGAGGGACTGCCGCCGGGGCTGCGGGAGTCGTTCCTGGAGGCGGTGCCGGTCAACCGGCAGCTGCTGGCCGCCGCCGGGTCGACGCCGGTGCCGGACTGAGCCCGGCCGTCAGGACTCGACCCGGAAGCCGAGCTTGATGCCGACCTGCCAGTCGGCGACCTTGCCGTCCTCCAGGTGGCCCCGGATCTCGGTGACCTCGAACCAGTCCAGGTTGCGCAGCGTCCTGCTGGCCTGCGCCAGCGCGTTGTTCACCGCGGCCTCGACACCCTCGGGGGAGCTGCCCACGATCTCCGAGATGCTGTAGACGTGGTTGGTCATCGTTGAACCTCCGCGGTCGGGTAGGGCCGCCTCTCGACCCTCCCGGCACGCTAGCCCCACCGAGCGCCTCGTGGCGACGCCTTCCAACGCCCGGCCCGGCCTCCCCTCCCGCGACCGGACACGCGAAACGTCGGCTCCCATCCCCGACCGGACACGCCAGCATGCGCATTCCCGCCGCGGAATCGTCATACGGGTCACCCGGCCAGGAGGTCCGCGACGAAGGCCGTCTGGTGCAGGCGTCCCTCCCAGCGGATCCATCCCGTGAAGGCCGTCGGGTCCGCGCGCCGCAGGCCCGCTTGGACGCGTGCTGCCACCACCCCCGGACGGTTCCGGATCTCGTCCGTCGTCCATCGCACACCGACGAGCCCGAGGGCTTCCAGGGCGTCATGACGACCCCGCTCGCTGGCGATCCGGCGGACCGCGGACTGTTCAGGAGAAAGCCGGCCGGACACCGAGTCCAGGAAGTACTTGTCCTGGCCATCGGCCTCCAGGAAGACCCCATCGAGCAGGCCGTCCACCCGCCCGACGAAGTTCAGGTCCCCGTCGAGGACGTCCACCTGGGGCAGGGGCACCGGCAGCCCGATCTCGTGCAGGGTCACGAACGAGTACGACTCCAACCACGACTCCCGCCGGGGATCGACCAGGTCCATCGCCTCGCGGGCCCGTGGACGGCCACGCCACCGCCGCTGCATGTCGAGAGCACGCCGCACCTCGTGTTCGGTCACCAACCCGGCACGCAGGGCCTGGTCGACCAGCGCCACGCTGTTGGGCTTTCGCATCGTCCGCATGACGTCGGCGCAGGTGCGTCCCGGGGTGGTCACGCGGATTCCGTCGACGACGACGGTCTCGTTCTCGACGGAGTCGCTGTGGTGGAGGACGGCACCGTTCTCCCGCCGTGATCGCGGCTCGTTGTCGATGCAGGTCAGGTGCACCTCGGCCCGGGGGTGGAGGGTCAGCGCCATGCCGTGCACCACTGCCGCGGTGAGGTGGCTCGCCGCATGACCCGGGTGCCGCGCGAGCTCTTCCCGGCACCGCCGGAGGTGGTCGTCCCGCACGATCGCCCAGCGCTCGCCGTCCTGCACACTCACCCGGCCCACGGCATACAGGCCGTGTCCGACCCGCCGCAGAGCGCCGCGCTGCACCGCCCCGCGCACCGCGTGAACGCTCAACCCCAGCGCACGCGCCTCGGCGAGACGGAAGACGGGCGGTAGGTCCGGCAGCTGTCCCCCCATGATCGGCGAGTGTGGCCCGTGTGCCGTATGCCGTGGGCCGGGGACTGTCCGCCTGTGGACGAGGCGGGACGCTTCTCCGGCGGTCCTGCTCCGTTTCGCGTGTTCGGTCGGGGGTGGGGGGCGACGTTTGGCGTGTTCGGTTGGGGGTGGGGGGCGACGTTTGGCGTGTTCGGTCGGGGTGGGGAGGCCTTCCGTGGGCGTGCCGGGACCTGACATCCTGCGGGAGGAGAACGGAGGGAGGGGGAGACCCTGACAACGTCGGTTGCGCCTGCGGCGCTGATCCCGAGCCTGCTGCACGGGGTCCCGGACGACGCCGAGCGGCGCCTCGACGTCGAGGGCACCGCTGTGCTCGTGGACATCTCCGGGTTCACCAGCCTCTCCGAGCAGCTGACCGCCGCCGGGCCGGAGGGCACCGAGCAGCTGATCGCCACGCTGTCGCGGATCTTCACCGTGCTGCTGCCGGCGACCGACGACGGCGGCGACGTGGTGAAGTTCGCCGGCGACGCGCTGCTCATCCTGTTCACCGGGGAGGACCACGCCCGGCACGCCGTGCACGCCGCCTGGAACATGAACCGGGTCCTCGCGGCCGTCGGCGACGTGCACCTGCCGGCCGCCCGCGCGCGGCTGCGGATGTCGGTCGGCGTCCACTCCGGCACGTTCCCGCTGCTGCTCACCGGCAACGCCTCGCTCAACACCGTGATGACCGGCCGCGACGTCTCGCGCGTCCTGGAGCTGCAGTCCGCGGCGCCCGCCGGCCGGATCCTCGTCAGCGACGAGACCGCCGCGCTCCTGCCGGCCAAGCAGGTCCGCCCCGAGGAGGGCGTCCCCGGCGCGCACCGGCTGCTCCGCGGCGGCAGCGTCCCCGCCGCGTCGCTCATGGCGCTCACCTCCGGACGCGGCACGGCCAGCGAGCGGTTCCTGCCCCGGGCGTTCGCCGAGCGGCCCGACCTGCTCAGCGCAGCCCCCGACCACCGGTGGGCCGCGATCGCGTTCGTCCAGGTCGGCGGGGTCCCCGACGACCCCGGCGAGGAGGACCTGCACCACGTCGACGCGCTCACCGACGCCGTCGAGGTCGCCGCCGCCGAGACCGGCTCGACCCTCCTCGACGTCGACGTGGCGGTCGGCGGGTTCCGCTACTTCCTCACCGCCGGCGCGCCGACCACGGTCGAGGACCCCGAGGGCCGGCTGCTCACGGCGGTGCTCCGGGTCGTCGGCACCGACACGCCCTACACGCTGCGCGCCGGGGTCACCTCGGGCCGGATCTTCGCGGGGTTCGTCGGTGCCCCCTACCGGCAGACGTACACGGTCATGGGCGACAGCACCAACCTCGCCGCCCGCCTCACCGCACGCGCCGAGCCGGGCACGGTCCTCGCCGCCCGGTCCGTCCTCGAGCGCACCCCCACGGCGTTCACCTGGGAGGACGGCGGCACGATCACGGTCAAGGGGAAGAAGCAGCAGGTCCCCGTGGCCGTCGTCACCGCCACCGGCTCCGGCGCCACCACCGCCCGGGAGACCCCGTTCGTGGGCCGCGAGGCCGAGCAGGGCCGCATCCTCGCCCTCCTCGACGCGGCCGCCGCCGGCCGGGGCGGGCGGCTCACCGTCGTCGGCCCCGCCGGCATCGGCAAGTCCCGTCTCCTCGCCGAGGCGCTCGCCGACTCCCACCTCCCGGTCCTGCGCGCCGACGGCGACCGGTACGCCGCCAACACCCCCTACCGCACCGCCCAGACCCTGCTCCGCCCGCTGCTCGGCATCCCCGCGGAGGCGGGCGCGGCCGAGGCCGGGACCCTGCTCACCGAGGCCGTATGCCGGGTGCGGGCTGATCTCGAACCGTGGCTCCCGCTGTTGGCACCGGCTGTCGGGGCGGAGGTGCCGACCACGCCCCAGGTCGCCGCCCTCGACGAGGACTTCCGGGTCGAGAAGCAGGTCCTGGTGCTGCGCGACCTGCTCGAGGCCCTCGCCCCCGGCTCGGGGTGCCTCGTCATCGACGACGCCCAGTGGGTCGACCCCACCTCCGCCGCGCTGCTCGCCGCGGTGCTGGACGGCGACGACCACCACGCGGTGCTGCTGTGCCGCCGCGAGTCCGAGACCGGTGGCCTGGCCCTCGAGGGGGACGTCCTCGTCCTCGGGCCGCTGTCGGACCAGGCCGCCGAGGACCTCGTCGAGGGTGTCGTCGGCCGGCAGCTGCTGCCCGCCGACCTCGCGCCGATCCTCAGCCGCGGGGCCGGCAGCCCGCTCTACCTCATCGAGCTCGCCGGCGCCCTCGCATCCCAGCAGGAGGCGCTCGGCATCGAGCAGCTCGTCGGGGAGCGCATCGACGCCCTGAGCGAGAAGGACCGGACCACGCTGCGGCACGCCGCGGTCCTGGGCACCCGGATCCCGCTGCCGCTCTACCTGAACCTCGTCGGGCCGCCGCTCATCACCGGCGAGCTCGCCTCGTTCCTCCAGCTGACCGGCGACGCGGTGACCTTCCGCAGCGAGCTGTTCCGCGACGTCGCCTACGAGCAGCTCACCTACCAGAAGCGGCGGGAGCTGCACCGGGCCGCGGCGACCGCGATCGCCGCCAACCCCACGCTGGCCGGTGGCGCCGCCGACGCGATGCTCATGGTCCACCACCTGGCCGCGGGCAACTGGGACGCCGCCCGGGTCACCGCCACCCGCTCGGCCCGCGCCGCCGAGCACGCGCTGGCCCTCGACCACGCGGTGCAGGCGTTCCGCACCGCCGTCGACGCGGCGCGGCAGACCCCCGAGGGGCGGGCCGAGCTGCCCACGCTGCTGGCCGACCTGGGCCGGGTGTGCGTGGCGACCGGGCGCTGCGAGGACGGCCTCACGGCATACACGGAAGCACGCAAGCTGACCCCCGACCCGGTGGCGCGGGCGATGCTGGACCGGGAGCGCGGCTACGCGCTCAACGTGCTCGGCCGACCGGACGAGGCGTTGCGGGTTCTCCGTGCGGCGCGGCGGGCCGCCAGGGCGGCGGGGGAGGACGGGCGGCACGTGCTGGCCGCGCTCGCCGTCACCGAGGCGGGCATCCGGCTGCGGCAGGCCCGCTGGGCCGACGCCCGCACCCTCGCCGCGGAGGCGGCGGAGCTGCTCGAGGGGCGGCCCGGCGCCGACCCGCGGGTGCTCGCGGACGCGTACCGCTACCAGGACATCGCCGCCAGCGAGCTCGAGGGCGATGCCGCGATGACCCACCTGCAGCAGGCGCTGGAGCTGTATGACGCGGCGGGCGACGAGCTGTCCAAGTCCAAGGTGCTCAGCCTGCTCGGGGTGCGGTCCTACTACCGCGGCGACTGGGTGAGCGCTGCCGCGCTGTACGGCCAGGCGCGGGAGGCGGCCGAGGCCGCCGGTGACGTCGTCGGGGCGGCGATCGAGGCGGCCAACGCGGCGGAGGTGCTCATCGACCAGGGGCGGGTCGAGGAGGCGGCGCCGCTGGTGCGGACCGCGCTGCGGGTGTTCACCGCCTCCGGCAGCCCCTACCTCGTCGCCTTCATCACCGGGTTCCGCGGTCGCGGCGAGCTGCGCAGCGGCGACTTCCACACCGCGCGGGAGCGGTTCACCGAGGCCGCAGAGCAGTTCGGCGCGCTGGACGAGGTCGACGCGCAGGCCGACGTGCTGGTCCGACGCATCGAGGCCGACCTCGAGCTCGCCGACCTCGACAGCGCCCGCGCGGAGGCGGCGGCGCTCGCCGACCGCGAGCTGCCCGGCCCGCCGGCCAGCCAGCTGCTGCGGCACCGGTCCCGGCTCGCCGAGCTCGACGGCGAGCTCGACGCGGCCCGGGAGCTGGCCCGGCAGGCCGCCGACGTCCGGGGCGCGACGCCGTTCGACCGGGCCCTCGCGCTCGTCCGACTGGCACAGCTGGGCGAGGCGGACGCCACGGCCCTGCGCGAGGAGGCGGAGTCGATCCTGCGGGGGCTCGGGGTGGTCGACGTGGAGGCCCTGCTCGGGGAGGGTCTGGCGCGAACCACCAGCACGGTGCCATTCTCGGTGTGATCCACGTCATACCGGGAGATCCCGTGAGCTGACTTCTCTCCCGGTTCTCGGCGTGGAGAGAGGGATCGAGCCATGGCCCAAGCCACCCGGCGCCCCGCTGTGCGCCACCGCCGTCTTGCCGTCACCTCCACGACCCTGGCCGCGTTGCTGGCCACCGGGCTGGCCACCGTGCCGGGTCTCGGGGCGGCCCCGGCCGCGGCCCAGGACTTCCCCGAGCTGCCGGACGGGCACGTCACGCACCTCGTGTCGCGGACCGCGCAGGGACAGTCGACCGAGCCGTACCTGACTCCCGACGGCCAGCGGGTCGCGTTCACGTCCACAGCGGCCGACCTCGTCGACGGGGACTCCAACGGCGTGGCCGACGTCTTCCTGGCCACCGCGGTCCAGGGTGACGACCCGTTCTCCGGGACGCCTGTCCTCGTGAGCCGCCCCGATCCCTCCGTGGGTGACGATCTCGCCGACGGTCCGAGCGGTGAGCCGGTCGCCAGCGCCGACGGACGGTACGTCGCGTTCTCGAGCACCGCCACCAACCTCGTCACCGGGTCGACCACGCCGGGCCGGCAGCACGTCTACGTCCGGGACACCCGCACCGGTACGACGTTCCGGGTGCAGGCCGACGCCGAGCCCAACGGGTCGTCCTACGACCCGGACCTGTCGGACAGCGGGCGGTACCTGGTCTTCACGTCCGAGGCCACCGACCTCGTCCCCGGCGCGGACGGGAACGACGCGCCCGACGCGTTCCTCGCCGACCTGGACACAAACGGCGACGGGATCCTCGGCGACCTCACCATCACCCGCTTCGCGAGCGCACTGAGCATCGTCGGCGGCACCTGGGACCCCGTCATCAGCGGAAACGGCGAGGTCGTCGCCTTCACCGCGGGTGTCCCACTGCTCAGCGGGGACCACGGCCCGGACGGGCCGGTCAACACCGTCTACTACGGGTCCGTCACCGACGACGGGGTCGCCACCGATGCGGTGCCGGTGCTCGTCGGCGCCCGGGAGCCGGCCATCGACGCCGCCGGCCAGGTGCTGGCGTACGTCGACGAGGTCAGCTGCAACGACCCCCTCGAGGTCCTGCACGGTGAGATCGTCGCGGTCCGGCACCTGGGAGCGCAGAAGACCCAGTGGCTCGGGTGGGCCCTCGTGGACCGCGAGCTGGGGGAGCCCCACGCACCCACGGTGTCCGCCGACGGCAGCACGGTCGCGTGGCAGACGACGCAACCGCGGGTCAACTTCAGCAACAACCCCACCGAGCCGCTGGAGCACCCCGTCGTCCGGTTCGAGCAGATCTCCTGGTCCGACGCGTTCACCGACTGGGACGGCGATCCGTGCACATTCGGCGCCAACCGAAACGACTGGTTCGAGGTCCCGACCGCGGGCCAGACCCCGAGCCTGTCCGCCTCGGGCCGCACCATCGCCTTGGCCGACCCCACCACCGACCCGTCCTCGACGACCTCGGTGCGGGTCATGGACCGGCACAACCACGAGGGGCTGTGGATCAGCGCCGTGGCACCGGACGCACCGTTCCTGGGCTACATGGCCGAGGCCGACATCGGGGACATCCCGCTCACCCAGCTGCGCGGCTACGCCTCCGCGCTGGCCGACGCCCCCATCCACCGGCTGCCGATCCACCGGCTGCCCATCCACCGGCTGCCGATCCACCGCCTGCCGATCCACCGGCTGCTCATCGACGACAGCCCGATCCACCGGCTGCCGATCCACCGGCTGCCGATCCACCGGCTGCCGATCCACCGTCTGGACATCCCCGGTGGGTGGACCGAGCTGCTGGCCGGCACACCGTTCGCCGACGAGCTCATCCACACCGTCACCCTGGACGAGGTCCTGGCCTGGGTGGAGGAGACCCTCGCCGACGGTTCGGGCGCGACCCCGGAGGAGATCGCCGCGGCGGTGCGGATCCGCACCCTGACCCTGGAGGACGTCGACCTCTCGGCCAGCGGGATCGACGGGCTCTCCCTGGCGTCGTTCGTCCTCGGCAAGGCCCCCCTCGCCCAGGTGCCGCTCCCGGGCACGGGGGAGGTCCTGGCGCGGTGGCAGGCGCTGCTGGACGCACAGGGCATCGCCCTGACCCTCGACGAGGAGAGCGTCCTCGCCGAGGCCGACTCGTCGGGGCTGGACATCGGCCGCAGCCGGGTCGACGAGGTGCCGCTGCGGGACCTGCCGCCCGGCACGCTCATGGACGAGCTCCTCGTGGTCGACCTGTACCTGGACCGGACACCGCTCGGCGAGCTCGACGTCTCCGACCTCACCCCCGAGGCGCAGACGGCCCTCTTCGGGCCGACGGTCCCGGCCGGCACCCTCGCCGCGAACCAGGCAGCGCTCCTCGACCATGCCACCGTCGCCGACCTGGCCTCCGGTGCGCCCGAGTCGGTGACCCTGGGGACGCTGCTCCTGTCCGTCCTCGATGCCGAGAGCTACCCGTGGGAGCAGATCGACACCGCCTCCATCCCGCACGAGGCCGTCGAGCGGACCGTGGGGGGCGTGTGCGGGGCCGGCGACAACTGCGAGCCGGTCCTGCCCATCGTGTTCACCTTCGACGCGGGGCCCGGGGAGCCGACCTCGTTCCCCGCACCCACGGCCTCCGTCCAGCTGCCGGCGGGGACGACGGTGCAGGACCTCATCACGATCCGGGGGACCGGGCCGCTGCAGTCCTGGCGGAGCGGAACCGCCTACCCCGGACCCGTCCAGATCGACGGCGAGCTGGTGCGCTTCCCGTTCGCCGACACCCCCTCCGGCACGGCGTTGACCCTCGGGATCTCGTACACGGTCAGCGTGGTGGGCCCGACCGAGGCCTTCGCCGAGGCGCACCTGCGCAGCGGCGGGAAGTCGGCGGAGTTCTTCATGTGGCTCCCGGACCAGCGCCAGTTCGACGACCCGTCCACCAACCGCAACCCCGACGGCACGTGGGAGTCCGAGCAGCCGCCCGAGCCGCTCCTCCCGGGACGGATCTACTACGACACGATCAAGCCGGCGTACATCGACTTCGACGAGGACCTGATGGGGCTCGTCGTCGGACCGGCGGACGACGAGGACTACTTCCTCGTCCCACCGCCACCGCCGGGTCACCGTCTCGTCGTCTCCACGAACGCCACCGACGGGCAGGTCGTCCTGGAGCTCTACGCACCGACCGCCGGGGCGTCACCGGAGCTGGCCAACGCCGGCCCGGCTCCCGGTGTCGGCGTCACCGAGCCCTCCGGTCCGGCGACGGCCGGGACGACGGTCGGACCCGATGCAGGTGTCGCCATCGACGGGCTCGTCCTCGTGGACCAGGTGAAGACGGTCGGCGGTGCGCTGGCGCAGATCGAGGCCGCGGCGGTCGACGTGGGCTCGAACCAGAACCTCCTCCTGCGGGTCACCAGCGGCACCGGCCGCCCGACGGACGGGCTGTACTCGATCCGCGTCCGGCACGTGCCCGAGCCGGCGGAAACGCGGTGCGCCCCACGGACGATGACCCAGCCGGGTGAGCCCGGCGAGAGCGACCCGGTGGCACCGGGCACCAACACGCTGGTCCTCATCGACACCCAGCGGTTCACCGACGCCTACGGGGCCACGGCCACGGCGGAGCTCCTCGCGGACCTGGCGGACCTCAACGAGGTCGACGGGGTCCGGGCCGCCGTCGTCGCGGTCGACGCGAGCCAGACCGTCCGTGACCGCCGCGCCGACCTCGACGCCAACCCCTGCTCGATGAGCGCCCGCCGCGACCTGGCCCGGGCCATCAACACCTACGTCCGGGACCACGTGGGCGCGAGCCAGCTCCCGGGCATCGAGTCGGTCGTCCTGGTCGGCGGCGACGACATGCTCCCGCACGTCCCGGTGCCGCAGCGCACCAGCCAGTTCAACGAGGCCAGCCACGCCTCCACCCTGCGGCTGCCGGCGCCTCCGGGGGGTGGCACCTGCCCGGGCGAGGTGCCGGCCGGGGAGGTGGACCCCTGCGCCACCCCGCTGTCCGCGGCGGCGGCGACCAACCACATCCTCACCGACGACGCCTACGGTCTCGCCACGGCATACCGGTCCCTGGGCGGGTACTTCTACGTCCCCACCGTGGGCGTGGGACGCCTGGTCGAGACGCCCGAGCAGATCTCGGCGACGGTGCAGCGGTTCGTCGACGCCGAGGGCCTGCTCCCCGGCGACTCCACGCTCACGGGTGGCTACGGCGCCTGGGCCGAGCTCCCCGACCAGATCACGGAGGAGCTGGTCTGGCGCACCGACCCCGCCAACCGTCATACGCTGACCGAGCCCTGGGACCGCGACGCCGTGACGACCGCGCTGGGTGAGGACCCGGTGGTCGTCTCGATCAACACCCACGCCGACGAGACCCGGATGCTGCCCGGGATCCCCGGCGCCCCGCTGGGCAGGTTCGCCGAGGCCGACCTGCTCACCACCGCGGACCTGGGCGGGCTGGCCGAGGCCATCGTCTTCCTCATCGGCTGCCACGCCGCGCAGAACCTGCCGTCCGGCTACTACGGCGACGTTCCCGACTGGTCCGACGTCTTCTCGCAGGCCGGCGGGTTCGTCGGCAACACCGGCTTCGGCCTGGCCAACAACGTCACCACCGCACTGAGCGAGCGGCTGCTGCGTCTGTATGCCGCGTGGCTGGGTGCGCAGGTCGGCGGCCAGCCGGTGACCACCGGACAGGCGCTGGCCTACGCCAAGCAGTCCTACCTGGGCGGCCTGGGTCTCTACTCGGGCTACGACGAGAAGGTGCTGATGCAGGCCGTGTACTACGGGCTGCCGATGTACACCCTGGCGAACTCCACCAAGGAGCTCCCGCTCCCGACCATCCCGTCGAACCTGTCGGAGATCGGCCCCGCCGACGAGGACGGGCTGTCGCACGCCTCCCTGGTGCTGTCGCCGGAGTTCGAGACGGTGACCGACACCGAGACGGGCGAGACCTACGAGACCGTCGACGGACAGGACCCGCTCGTGGTGGCGGGGCAGCCGATCCTGCCCAGGGTGGTGCACCAGCTCAGGGCGCGACCGGTCGGCCTCGTGCCCCGGGGCGCGCTCATCACGGGCCTCAGCTCCGTCCAGAGCGACCTGGTCGTCCCGGCGATCGCCGAGCCGAGCGTCGGGACGCCCGACACCGGCGTCTACCCGCCGGGGACGTCCTTCCCCTCGACGTTCGCGACGATCTCGCACCAGGACACCCCCGCAGGAGTCGTCGACCTCCTCGTGGTCACGCCAGGTCGGGTGCAGCTGGCGCCGGACGGGCAGGGACGCCTGGAGCGCTTCACGTCGATGACCTTCGACATCACCTACGCCCCCAGCGCCTCCGCCGACGCGACCCCGCCGGTGTTCACGCTGGTGGAGCCCCCGCAGGAGGGCAGCGGCCTCTTCCGGGTCACGGCGCAGGACACCGGGAGCGCGGTGACCCGGATGGTGCTCCTCGTGCAGCCTCTCGGGGTGTCCGGGGGCCCTTGGGAGTCGTACGAGCTGGTGCACAACGAGGCTTTCGACAACTGGACCGTCTGGGTCGACGAGGCCGAGACGGGGCCGGTGAGGTGGATCCTCCAGTCTGTCGACGGTGGCGGGAACGTGGCGGTCGAGTCGGGCCGGGGACAGCTCCCGGTAGCCGCTGCTGCTCCGCCCACGATCCCCGCGCAGCAGGACGCGACGGTCCTCGCCGGTGGGCGGCTCCAGCGCACGGTCACCATCGGGGGCGTCGGGCTCGGTGAGACGCTGACCGGCCGGTACAGCATCCGGGTGCCGGTCGTGGGCTCCGGCGACCGGGAACCCCTCCAGGGCGTGGTCCTGGCCGGGGGGCCGCTCACGGTGTCGCCAGGAGCGGGCGGAACCGCGCAGGCCGTCCTCGACACCCTCGTGCCCACGCCAGGCGTCTACGAGGTCGTGCTCGAGGTCTGCCGCGGCGCCTCCTGCGCGCAGCAGGCGTTCGGGCTCACCGTCGAGGCGTCCAACAACCCGCCGTCGGTCATCGTGACGTTGTCCAGCAACACCCCGGAGGTGACGCCGACGTCGGTGCTCACCGCCGTGCCGGTGCCGAGCGACCCCGACGGCGACCCGGTGACCCTGTCGTACGCCTGGGCGCGCAACGGCGTGGCGATCGCAGGGGAGTCGGGCCCGACGCTCGACCTGGCGAGCTACGCCACGCCGGGCGCCACCTTCACGGTGACGGTGACGCCGCACGACGGGAAGACCGCCGGCCACGCCGGGGTGGCCAGCGTCGTCCTCGGGGAGACGCTGCCGCCACCGCCGGAGGGCCCGACGATCACTGCGGCGGCGACCGCGGGCGGACAGCCGTACGTCGAGGGTGAGTGGAGCCGGGTCCCGGTGACCGTCAGCTTCACCTGCACCGCCGACCCGCCCGGCAGCGCGTGCCCGGCCCCGGTCACGGTCTCCGCCGACACCTCGACGGACGGCCAGCTGGTGACCGGCACGGTCACCGACGGGCTCGGCCGCACCGCGACCGCCCAGCTCCTCGTCCGGGTCGACGGCACGCCACCGGAGCTCAGCCCGACGGTCACGCCCGCCACGGTCCCGGTGGGCGGCACGGCCACCGCCAGCGCCAACGCCGTCGACGCGTCCTCCGGCGTGCAGACCGAGGAGTGCGACCCCGTCGACACCTCCGCCGCCGGGACGTTCCAGGTCGAGTGCCGGGCCACGGACGTGGCGGGCAACACGTCCACCGGCGCTGCGTCATACGAGGTCGTCCCGGTGGACACGGGCGACCTGACGGTGACGGTCGAGGCGACGTCGCGCGGCCGGGCGTACCAGGAGGGCACCTGGGCCGACGGTCCGGTGCAGGTGAAATTCCGCTGCGAGTCCGACGTTCGCGTGCTCGAGTGCCCGCGGCCGGTCACGGTCCCCCAGGACACCGGGCCGGACGGGCAGCGCGTCACCGGCACCGCACGCGACGCCGCCGGCCGGACGGTCACCGTGGAGTTCCTGGTCCGGGTGGACAAGACCCCGCCGCAGCTCAGCCCGTCCGTGACGCCCAGCACGGTCCCGGTCGGCGGGACGGCGACGGCCAGCCCGAACGCCACCGACATCGGTTCCGGGGTGGCCAGCGCCACCTGCGACCCGGTGGACACGAGCAAGACCGGCAAGAAGCAGGTGTGGTGCTACGCCACCGACCACGTCGGCAACAGCGCCAAGGCGAAGGCGAGCTACACGGTCGTCAAGGCCGGCGGTCCGTCCAGCGGCCTCACGGTGACGGTGAGGGCGTCGGCCGGCAAGAGCACCTACGCGGAGGAGACATGGAGTCGGCACGCGGTGAAGGTGACCTTCACCTGCACGTCGGACGTGAAGGTGACCTCCTGCCCGAAGCCGGTGACGGTGTCGAAGGACACCGGGCCGCAGGGTGTGCTCGTCGCCGGCACCGCCAGGGACAAGCACGGCCGCACCGCGACCGCGACGATCGTGATCAGGGTCGACCGGACCCCGCCGAGGCTCAGCCCCACGGTGGTGCCGGAGAAGGTTCCGGTCGGCGGTGAGGCGGCCGTCGTGGCGAACGCCGGCGACAAGGCGTCCGGGGTCGTGAGCTGGTCCTGCGGTGTGGTCTCGACCGCCAAGAAGGGCAAGCACACCGTGGTCTGCCAGGCCACCGACGCCGCCGGGAACACCGCGAAGGCGAAGGCGACGTACACCGTGGTGTCGAAGGCGGAGGCGCCGAAGCCGCCCAAGAAGCCGAAGGACCCGAAGCCGCCGAAGGACCGGTCCAAGGACAAGAAGAAGGACGACAAGAAGAAGGACAAGGACAAGAAGCGGGACAAGAAGCCGAAGGACTCGAATCCGAAGCAGCCGGAGCACGCCGACCGCGTCGTGCGGAAGGTCATCGAGCGGTTCTGGGGAGGCTGGGACTGATGTCTGCGGAGGAGGACGGGGAGCTCTACGCCGACGAGGAGGCGCACCGGCTCGCCGCGGCGATGTTGGAGGAGGTGCGTGACGAGATCGCGCACGCCGACGAGAAGGCGTCGCTGCTCATCGGCGGGCTCGGGATCGCGCTGACGCTGCTGGCCACCGGCTTCATCGAAGGCGGCTGGCAGCTCAACCTCACCAGCGTCTGGGCGCGGCTGCTGTGGATCGCCGGCGGGGCGGCGGCCCTGCTCTCGGTGGCGTTCGCGTCGCTGGCGGTCTGGCCCCGGCTGTCCAAGCCGCCTCGGGGGGTGGTGGCGTACTGGGGCCACCTGGCCGGGATGCGCCACCAGCGCGAGGTCGCCAAGGCGCTCGTGGACTACGGCCTCCGGGAGCCGGAGCGCACCTACCAGCAGCTCCTGGTGCTGTCGGCGGTCGCCATCCGCAAGTACCGCAACATCCGGGTCTCCATGGCCACCGCCGGCGTCGCCGGGGTCCTCATCGGCCTCGCGCTCGCCGTCACCCTCTGACCCGCCCCCTCACCGACCGGGCGTCTGGTCCCGACGTCTCCCACCCCGACCGGACGCCTGGTCCCGACGTCTCCCACCCCGACCGGACGTCTGGTCCCGACGTCTCTGGGCCGCACCGAGCACCTGGCGCCGAGCCCGCGCTGGCGGGCGGACGTCATACGGGTTGTCACAGGACGTAGGTGGCCACCAGCTGGCCGATCGCGCGGATGTCCGCGGAGCCCTTGAACTCGAACCGGACCACGCCGAGCCCGCTGAACCACAGGTCGAGCTCGGCGTCGAGGTCGAAGGTGCCTGCGGTCTCGATCGAGAAGGCCTGCACCTTGCTCAGCGGCAGCGACGTGAAGTCCTTCTTCCTGCCCGTCATGCCCTGGACGTTCACGGCGATGACGCGCTTGTCGGTGAAGACGACGAAGTCCCGGACGCCCTTGAACGCCTGGAGCAGCTGCTCCCCGGGCACCAGGAGGGGCTGCACCATGCCCGCCACCTCGCCGACGTGGGTGGGGGAGAGCTTGAACACCGAGCCGTTGGTGAAGTCGATCATGCCGCCACGGTATGTCGTGGCGAACGTGCCCCTGACGGCTTTCGGGGGACCTCGTGAGGACTCGTTGTTGCGGTTTGACGGCTGGAACGGTCGTTCCGCAACAACGTTCGGCAGCAATGCTGCGGCTTGTCGGCTGTGGCACGAGCGGGTCCCGGGGCCGCGCCGTCGAAACGAGGCGTCCGGTGAGGGGGAGGGCGTCGGAACGAGGCGTCCGGTCGGGATGTGCGGGGGGCGGACATGGGTGACCCCGGTGGCCGGATGCGGGGTCCGGCCACCGGGGTCACGTCATACGGGAGGTCAGGGCTCGTAGGTGAGAGCCTTGATCTCCTCCTCGACCTCCTCGGACACGGCGCCGAAGCCACCGAGGATCACCACGTTCGTGGCCTGGAGCCGCTCCAGCTCGGCGAGGGTGGCCGCTGGAATGCGGTCCGGCCGGACCAGGAGCACCGGGACGTCCAGGTGCCCGGCCCGGGCCGAGCCGGCCAGCGCGTCCGGGAAGTCGGCACCCGAGGCGACGAACACCGTGTCCACGCCGGGCTCGTGGTCACCGCTGATGGCCGCAGCGGTGGCGTAGCGGTCCGGACCGAACTGCCGCTCGACCTCGCCGTACTCGCCCAGGGCGTCAACCACGCTGTCGGACACCGCTGCGGGGCCACCCAAGACGACGATCCGCTCCGGTCCCAGCTCCTCCAGCTGCGCCGCGGTGGCCGCCGGGAGTGAGTCGGTCCGGGTCAGCAGCACCGGCGCGTCGAGCGAGCCGGCGCGGGCGGAACCACCGAGTGCGTCCGGGAAGTTGATCCCGGAGGCGATGTAGACCGTGCTCGCGGACTCGTAGGTCGCGGCGATCTCAGCCGCCGTGGCATACCGGTTGGGCCCGAAGACGCGGCGCACCGTCCCCGTGGTGTAGCTGGCCAGCTCGGTCTCCACCTTGCCGCTGACCACGCCACTGCCACCGAGGATGACGATGCTCTGCGGGTCGAGCCGGTCGAGCTCGAGCTTCGTGGGAGCGGGGACCGAGTCCTCGCGAACGAGGAGGACCGGTGCGTCGTCCGCGGCCGCCCTGGCGGCGCCGGCCAACGCGTCGGGGAACTGCTCGCCGGTCGCGATGTAGACGACCTCGACGCCGGGCTCGTACTCCGAGGAGATGCGCGCCGCAGTGGCGTACCGGTTCGCGCCGGTGTACCGCTCCACGGTCGGCGAGGTGGCCGGCGTGGACGCGTCGGCGATGGTGAACGGCTGGCTCAGCCAGGTCTCGGTGTGCTCCGGGTTGGCCGGGTCACCGAGCGCCTTGAGCACGCGCACCTCCAGGAGGTACTTGCCGTCGGGGACGATCTCGCCCTCGACCTTGCCGTCCCAGGTGAACGGGAAGAACCCGCCCTCGGTGGCCGACCGGGGGAGGTAGTCGTCGACCCGCACCTCGCCGACCAGGTCGCCCTGCGAACCGTCCTCGTTGGCCTCGTAGGCCACCAGCGTCAGCTGGCGGGCCTGGTGCTCCAGGTGGGCCAGCACCGTGGGGACGTCGCCGTCCACGAGGGTGAAGACCGGCTCGTCGCCCGTGCCGGTGTCGGAGTAGATGGCCCAGGTCCCGCCGGCCTCGCAGTCGACGCCGATGAGCCGGTCGCACTCGGTCAGCTTGCCGAGCACCGGGAAGGGGCCCTCCTCGCCGTTGACGACGCCCGGGGTGAGGACCTCGATGTCCTGGTAGTCACCCTCGAAGCCCGCGTAGGGGACGCGCAGCACCTCGTCGCCGCTGGTCAGCGTGATGTAGCCGCCGTACTGCAGCTGCGGAGCGTAGTTCTCCGGGTCGGACGGGTCGTTCTCCGGCGCGGTGATCGTCACCGGCACCGCCCGGGTCTCACCCGGCTCCACGGTCACCGTCTCCGGCGCCTCCAGCGTGGCCTCGAAGATCCAGTACTCCGGGTCGTTCGTCGGCGCGCTGGTGTCGATCGAACCAGGGTCGTTGGAGATCGTGTAGGTCACCGGCTCGTCGCCGTGGTTGGTCACCTTCAGCGTCGTGCTGTACGGGCCGGCCTCGCTCTCCCCGAGCGACAGCTTGCCCGGACTCACCGTGGTGGTGGCCAGCACGGCGTCGTCCAGGTCGAGCATGCCGGCACCCTGACGGTGGACCGGCTCGTAGAGCCCGAGCTCGGGAATGCCCCACCAGAGCGCGGGGTCGGCGCTGTTCTGCAGCACGTCCCGCACCTCCGCCGGGGTCAGCTCCGGCCGCGCCTGCAGCAGCAGCGCCACGGCGCCCGCGACGTGCGGCGAGGACATCGAGGTGCCGGAGTTGTTGGCGTAGCCACCCTGCTCCAGCGGCACCGTGGACCAGATGTTGCCACCGGGAGCGCCCAGGTCGGGCTTGAGCTGCAGCTCGGCGGTCATCCCGTAGGAGCTGAAGCTGGAGATCAGGCCGCCACCCGGTCCGGGGCCGGTCGTGGTCTGGTCGCTCCAGGCGAGCATGACGTCGTCCTCGGACGACGTGATCATCTCGTCGATCTGCTGGCCGTCCTCCTGCTGGACGAGGATCACCGGGATGGTGATCGCCGGGTCGCCCTCGACGGTCGGGTTCAGCAGGCCGGGCTCGTTGTTGTAGAGCACGACGGCCTCGGCCCCGGCCTCCTGGGCGGCCAGTGCCTTGGCGTGGAACGTGCACGCCCCGCGCTCGATGAGCACCGCCTGGCCGGTGAGGTCCTCCTCGATCGGCACCGTCGTGCCGTCCGGGGTGCAGGTGCGGGCCTCGTCCGTGCCCGGGTCACCGAGGCGCGCCATCGGCAGCTCGCCACTGGTCGGAGGCGTCGGGGCCCCGGCTGCGGTCACGTAGCCGACCGGGGTCGCCTCCGGCCCCACGAGCACGGCGTTGAGCGTGATCTCGACGTTGTCGAACGAGGCGACGCCGATGACCTTGTCGCCGACCCCCGGGGCGCCGGCGGAGTAGGTGCCGTTGGCCCCGGAGTTGCCGATCGAGGCCACGACCACGACACCGGCGTCGACCAGCGCGTCGGCCGCCACCGCCGTCGGGTACTGCGGCCAGGCGGCGAACGCCGAGCCGATCGACATGTTGACGACGTGCATGCCGTCCTCGTAGGCCAGCTCCATCGCCGAGAGCATGATCTCCGCGGTGGTCGACCCGTTGCAGCCGAAGACGCGGTAGGCGCCGATCGTCGCGTCCGGCGCGACGCCGACGACGCCACCGGCCTCCGGGTCACCGCCGCCGGCGGCGATGCCCGCGACGTGGGTGCCGTGACCCTGGCAGTCGTCCGGGTTCACGTCCGGCCGGGGGACCGGGTCGTATGACGCGGAGCTGGGGTCGGCGTTGAACGCGTCACCGACGAGGTCGTAGCCGTACTGGATCCGCGAGGTCTTCCAGTCAGGGTGCAGCCCGTCGGTCGGCGTGCCGGAGCCGCCGAAGTCGGGGTGGTCGACGTCGACGCCGGAGTCGATGATGCCGATCTTCATGCCCTCGCCGGTGAAGCCCATCTCGTGGACCTGGTCGACGCCGGTCATGGTCACGGCCGAGGCCATCTGCGGAGCCAGGCTCTCCTGCGGCTCCGGCCGCTCGATCTCGTAGACGGGGAACGCGGCCACGACGCGGTCGGACTGTGCCGCGACCTCGACGTCGGTCCGGTCGGCCTCGACGACCACGCCGTTCCACAGCGCGGAGTACTCGGAGGTGACCTCCAGCTCGGCGCCCAGGCTCTCCGCCTCGCGGGCGAAGGTCTGCTGCTCGGCCTGGACGAGGCGCTCGGAGCCGCCTGCCACCCGTGGGCGCTCCTTCAACTGGATGAACCAGCGGTGCGGCACTGCCTCGGCGCCGCTGACGGTGTCGTTGTCACCGAGCTTGACCTTGGACTCCGGGGCGACGACCGGCCGGCTCGGCTCGATCGGCCCTGAGGTCCCGTCGTGGTCCGGGGAGGCCGCCGCCAGCCCCGGCGCAACTGCTCCGGCGATGAGCGCACCCGCGGCCGCGCCCGTCACCAGACGACGGAGCCCGGCCGAGCGGCCGGACCCTGATACACGTCTAGACATCTACCACTCCCTTGACGATGTCCTGGGCCGTTCCCCAGGCACACGATCACGGACCCTAGCCGGGACATGGGACTGGGGACAGGGGAAGTGGTGAACCGGCGCGGCTTCCTGACCAGCGGCTGAGAAAGCCTTTACCCTTCCTTTACCTGGATCTCGTCACGCAGCCGGAGGGCAAGCATGTGGACCCGACGCCCCGTCATCCGCGAGTGCTCCGAGTGCGGCCGCGAGTTCGAGGTCGACCGCCGGGACGCCGACCGCAAGCACCACTACTGCTCGCCGGGGTGCATCGCGAACGGGTGGCGTGACGTGCACGGCCTGCCCCGCGTCCCGGAGTGGACCGGCTCGCCGGTGAGCCCACCGCCGGCGCAGCTCATGCAGTGGGACCCGACGGTCCCCTCGTCCTGATCGGCTATGGTCGAACCACACGACAGGGGAGCGCGCGAGCGCTGAGAGTGCGGCACCGGGCCGCAGACCCTCGGAACCTGATCCGGTTAGTACCGGTGGAGGGAGTCGCATGGTTCACCGTTTCCGTATGCCGCTCGCCGGGCTGTCCGCCCTGCTCCTGGCCGGGTGCAGCCTGGCCGGGAACGACCGGGGCGCCGATCCCGCGGACGACGCCGCGGGCACGACCGGCGCCGCCGGCGGCGGCGAGGTCGTCCTCGTCACGCACGAGTCGTTCAACCTGCCCGAGGAGCTCGTCGAGGGGTTCACCGAGCAGACCGGCTACCGGCTCACCGTCCAGGCGGTGGGCGACGCCGGCACGATGACCAACCAGCTGGTCCTCACCAAGGACAGCCCGATCGGCGACGCCGTCTTCGGCATCGACAACACGTTCGCCCCCCGCGCGGTCGCGGAGGGGGTGCTCGCGTCATACGAGCCGCAGGAGGTGCCCGACGGGGTGGCCGAGCTCGAGCTCCCGGGCGACGCGGCGTCATACCTGACCCCGGTCACCTACGGCGACGTGTGCGTCAACATCGACCACACCTGGTTCGAGGAGCAGGGCACCGAGCCCCCGCGGACCCTGGAGGACCTCACCGACCCGACGTACCGGGACCTGTTCGTCACCCCCGGCGCCAGCAGCTCCAGCCCCGGGCTGGCGTTCCTGCTGGCCACCATCGGGGAGTTCGGCGAGGACGGCTGGCAGGACTACTGGCGCCGGCTGATGGACAACGGCGCCAAGGTCGTCGACGGCTGGTCGGACGCGTACTACGTCGACTTCACCGCCGGCGGCGGCGACGGTGACCGGCCGATCGTGCTGTCCTACGCCTCCAGCCCGCCGTTCACCATCCCCGAGGGCGAGGAGGAGCCGGTCACCAGCGCGCTGCTCGACACCTGCTTCCGGCAGGTCGAGTACGCCGGCGTTCTGGAGGGTGCGGACAACCCCGAGGGCGCGCAGGCTCTCATCGACTGGCTGCTCAGCGACGAGGTGCAGGCCGCGATCCCGGACGCGATGTACGTCTTCCCGGCCTCCGCCGAGGTGGAGCTGCCCGAGGTGTGGGCGCAGTGGGCCGAGGTCGCCGAGGACCCGATCGAGCTCGACCCGGAGGACATCGAGGCCAACCGGGAGACGTGGGTCCGGCAGTGGGCCGACATCGCCACCGGCTGAGCGTCCTCGGCACCAGGGCCGGGCTGACGCTCGTCGCCCTGGTGCCGCTGGCGTTCCTCGCCGTCTTCTTCGCCTGGCCGGTGCTGGGCATGCTCACCCGCGGGTTCCTGCCCGAGGGCGAGCTCGACCCGTCCGCCGTGGGGGACGTCCTGGGGCGGGAGCGGACCCTGCGGGTGCTGGTGTTCACCGTGGTCATGGCGGCCGCGGGTTCGGCCCTGTCGCTGCTGCTCGGGCTGCCGCTGGCGTACGTCCTGTACCGGCTGCGGTTCCCCGGCCGGGGCCTGGCACGGGCGGTCGTGGTCATGCCGTTCGTGCTGCCCACGGTGGTGGTCGGGGTGATGTTCCGGTCGCTGCTGGCGCCCTCGGGGCCGTTGGGCTTCCTCGGGCTGGACGGGCACTGGCTGCCGATCCTGCTGGCGTTCGTCTTCTTCAACCTCGGCGTCGTGGTCCGCACCGTCGGTGGCATGTGGGAGGGTCTGGATCCTCGTCGGGAGGAGTCGGCGGCGGTGCTCGGTGCCACGCCCTGGCAGGTGTGGCGCACCGTGACCCTGCCCGCGCTCGCCCCGGCGATCGTGTCCGCGGGGACGCTGGTGTTCCTGTTCTGCTCCACCGCGTTCGGGGTGGTGCTCACGCTGGGAGGGCTGCGCTACGGGACGATCGAGTCCGAGATCTACCTGCTCACCACGGCGTTCCTCGACCTGCGCGGCGCGGCGGTGCTGTCGGTGCTCCAGCTCCTCGCGGTCGTTGCGATGCTCGCCGTGGCCTCGCGCACCCGCGCCCGCCGCGAGCAGGCCCTCCGCCGCGTCGGTGACGCGGCGCGCCACCCCCGGCGGGGCGACATACCGGTCCTGGTGGTCTCCGGCCTGGTGCTCGCCTTCGTCCTCGCGCCCGTCGCCAACCTCGTATGGCGCTCGCTCGCCACCCCGAGCGGGCTCGGGCTGGGCAACTACCGGGCCCTGACCGACCCGGGGGCGACCCCGGCGCTGCGGGTGAGCGTGACCGAGGCGGTCGGCAACTCGCTGCGCACCGCCGTCGACGCGACGCTGCTGGCGGTCGTGCTCGGGGTGTGCGTGGCGGTCGTCGTCTCGCGGCGGCCGCGGCGGCCCTGGGCGAGGCGGCTGGTGTCGGGGCTGGACGGGGCGTTCATGCTGCCGCTGGGGATCTCGGCGGTCACCGTCGGGTTCGGCTTCCTCATCACCCTCGACCGGCCGCCGCTGGACCTGCGCACCTCGCCGGTCCTGGTGCCGATCGCCCAGGCGATCGTCGCGCTGCCGCTCGTGGTGCGGACCCTGACCCCGGTGCTGCGCTCGGTGGACCCCCGGTTGCGCCAGGCCGCCGCCGCACTCGGCGCCAACCCGCTGCGGGCCGCGTGGACCGTGGAGGCGCCGGTCGTCCGAAGGCCGCTGCTGGCGGCCACCGGGTTCGCGTTCGCCGTGTCGCTGGGGGAGTTCGGGGCCACCGCGTTCCTGGCCCGCCCGGACCGGCCGACCGTGCCGGTCATCATCTACCAGCTGGTCAGCCGGCCCGGGGCGGAGAATCTCGGTATGGCCCTGGCCGCCTCCGTCGTCCTCAGCGTCCTCACCGTCACCGTGATGGCGCTGGTCGAACGGCTGCGCGTCGGCAGCGTGGGGACGTTCTGATGCTGCTCGTCAAGGACCTCACGGTGCGCTTCGGCGAGACGGTCGCCGTCGACGACGTCACCCTCGAGCTGCCCCGCGGCCAGGTGCTCGCCGTCCTCGGCCCGTCCGGGTGCGGCAAGTCGACGCTGCTGCGGGCGATCGCCGGGCTGGAGCACCTCGACGACGGCACGGTGTCGGTCGACGGGCAGGACCTCGCCGGCGTCCCGACCCACAAGCGCGGCTTCGCGCTGATGTTCCAGGACGGCCAGCTGTTCCAGCACCTGTCCGTCGGCGACAACATCGCCTACCCGCTCCGGCTGCGCGGTGTCCCCGCCGCCCGACGGCGGGCCCGGGTGACCGAGCTGCTCGAGCTCGTCGGGCTGCCCGGCTACGCCGACCGCCGCCCCGCCACCCTCTCCGGCGGGGAGCAGCAACGGGTCGCCCTGGCCCGGTCGCTGGCCGCCGAGCCACGGCTGCTGCTGCTCGACGAGCCGCTGTCGGCGCTCGACCGGTCGCTGCGCGAGCGCCTTGCCGCCGACCTGCGGGAGATCCTCGTCGCCACCGGCACCACGGCGCTGTTCGTCACCCACGACCACGACGAGGCGTTCACCATCGCCGACCAGGTCGCGGTGATGTTCCGGGGGCGCGTCGTCCAGCAGGGGCCCACACTCGAGGTGTGGCGCTCGCCGGTCGACGAGGAGGTGGCCCGGTTCCTCGGCTACCGGCGGGTGTTCACCGGCGACGCCGCCCGGGTGCTGCTCCGCGCCGCCGGCCTGCCCGAGGCGGACCGGGTCGCGCTGCGCCGCTCCGGCGTCTGGGTGGACTCCGACGGCCCGCTCTGGGCGACGGTCCGTCATACGGTCGCGGTCGCCGACGCGCAGCGGGTCACCCTCGAGGTCGACGGCGTCGGGGAGCTCGATGGTCTGGCGAACCAGTCCCGGCACCTCGACCCCGGCGACCGGGTCCGGGTCATGGTCGACCGCTACAACATCGTCGCCCTCTGACCCGCCCCCACTCCCGACCGGACACGCGAAACGGCGGTGCTCGGCCGCGACCGGACACGCGAAACGGCGGTGCTCAGCCGCGACCGGACACGCGAAACGGCGGCGATGGCACCATGGCGAGCATGGCCCCGGTCCGCACCGCCCGCGTGTATGACGACCGCTCGCCCGAGGACGGTACCCGCGTGCTCGTCGACCGGCTCTGGCCGCGCGGGCTGCGCAAGGACGACGAGCGGCTCGACGTGTGGCTCAAGGACGTCGCCCCCTCCCACGAGCTTCGGCGCTGGTACGGGCACCGGGAGGAGGCGTACGGCGAGTTCCGCGAGCGCTACCTGCAGGAGCTGGAGGAACCGGACCGCGCGGCGGCGCTGGACGAGCTGCGCCGCCTGGTGGCCGAGGGGCCGGTGACCCTGGTGACGTCCACCAAGGAGATCGACCTCAGCCACCTGGCGGTTCTGACCGAGCTGCTCGGCCCAGACTGAGCCACCTGACCCGTCAGCTCCTGGCGGCGTCGAGGGTGACCCTGATGATGTCGTCCCGGTCCGCGAGCAGTGCCTGCGCCGCGGTCTGGCCGGTCGCCGCGAGGTAGGCGTCGACCAGCCGGTTGCCCGCGGCGTAGCCCGCGCCGGTCGGCAGGCCGACGGGCTCGGCGCCGAACCGACGGGCGTGCGCGTCGCCGTGAACCCACGCGGTGAAGTTCTGCATCCCGGTGACGTCCAGGCCGGTGAGGACTTTGGCGAAGACCTCGTCATCGCCCAGCACGTCGCGGCCGATGATCGAGTAGCCGAGGTCGCCGTAGAGCTGCCGCGCGAACGCGTCGGCCAGCCCCTCGGAGACCACGTGCTCCCCGACGGTGACCGTCATCGGGTCCCACACCCGGTTGGCGTAGCGCAGGTTGTGGTTGAGCTCGTGCACGGCGATCGCCTCGATCTGCTCGAGGATCTCGTCGTTCGGCCAGATGTTGATCCACAGGTAGCCGGTGACGCTGCCGTTGGCGCTCATCCCCTTGCTCGGCCCCATGAACAGGTCGTCGTCGGGGTTGCCGAGCACGATGAGGACGACGATCTCCTCCGGCATCGTGATGTCCGGCGTCGCGTCGAGCTGCACCTGCAGCGCATGCTGCAGGGCGTCGTCGACGCGCTCCCACACGCGGGCCCCGGCCATGGTGTCGAGAGCCGGAAGGTAGCGCTCGTCCTCCTTGTCGAGGCGGAAGCCGCTGCCCATGTGGTGCAGCGCGATGACGTCGGGCTCGCCGGGGAAGTAGCGGTACATCCCCGCCGCCTGCTCCAGGAACGGCCGGGCCAGCTCGGCCCGCCGCTCCACCGGCGCGCCGAGGATCTCCCGCATCGCGGTGTGGCTGTCCAGCACGGTGAACTTCGTCATGGCCGCGACGCTACGGCCTCCCGCAACGTGAGGGTCAACGCGATGATCGCGTCGCCGCCCGCCGGCGCCCGACCTCAGCCCTCGCGGCAGACCTCACCCCCGTCAGTTCTCACCCCCGTCGGACCTCGCCCTCGTCATCAGACTTCCCCCGCCCTCGTCGGACCTCGCCCTCGTCATCAGACTTCCCCCGCCGCCGAACCTGAACACCGGAACGTAGGCGGTGCACGGATGTGTGGGCTGAGCCGCTGTTCGTATGCCGTCCCAGCCCACGTTTCCCGTACTCAGACACCTGGCGCCACGGAGGCAGACCCTGCCGGCCGGGTGCACCGGAGACGGTCCCCGCCGGCCCGGCATCTCGGGGGTCCGGCGGACGCGTCCCGGGCGCGGGCCGCCGGGCGCATTGTTCCGGGGCCTGTGCAGCCTGTGCACCGCATGTGCGGGCTGGTCACGCTTACGAGCAGCAGCTCAGGCCACGCTTCAGTGCACTGGTCACATTTCCGTGCATCGACTTCCGAAGGGTGCCGGCTTGGGCGGGTCATGCGAGCTGGGGCCGGTGAGCCGGGCGCGGCACGTCACGGCATACGGGTGTCCTCCGGTGGACAGGGCGCGGGAGGTGCCCAAGGGTGGCCGGATGCGTGGACCGGCGACGCCCAGGCGTCCGGTGGCGGTGGAGGGCGACGGGATCACGCGCTCGGTGGGGGTGGCTGGCGACGGGATCACGCGCTCGGTGGGGGTGGCTGGCGACGGGACCACGCGCTCGGTGGGGGTGGGAGACGTCGCGACGAGACGTTCGGTCGCGAGAAGGGGAGGGGGCAGGGCTGAGGTCGGGGCGGCCGACCCCCCTGCGCCGTCCGCCCCGACCTCACTGTGCGCCGCGCCGCTCGCCCCCGAGCGGCCCCCTGGGCGCCGTCGGATCAGTTGCCCGGAAGGACCCGACACCCGTATGACGTCGCGTCGCCCCGGACCGTTGCACGACTTTGCCAAGTTGTGACCTTCGGATCCGCAACGGGCCCGATCGGGACGCGGCGGGCACCGATCGACGCGCCCGTGCGTCATACCCTCAGCGACCAGAGAGGTGATCCATGACCAGCACGACCATGCGTCCCGTCCGCCGCCGGAGCGCCCTGGCCGCCGGGGTCCTGGCCCTGGCCCTGCTCGCCGGCTGCGGCAGCCAGGAGACCCCGGAGGAGCCCGGCTCGACCGGCGACGCCGCCCCCACGACCGAGGAACCCACCACCGAGGAGCCCACCGTGCAGCCCACCCCGTCCGACGACACCGGCGCTACCCCCGTCCCGCCCCAGGCGGCCCTGCCGACCGGCCCGGTGCCGCCGTCGGTGGCCGAGCGCCCGCAGGTCCGGAAGGCGGTCGCCGACCTGGCCCAGCGCCTCGGGGTCGAGGAGAGCGCGGTCACCGTCGCCGGCCACCGCGAGGTGACCTGGCGCGACGGGTCCCTCGGCTGCCCCGAGCCGGGGATGATGTACACCCAGGCGCTGGTGCCGGGCGAGCAGCTGGTCCTCGAGGTCGACGGCAAGCTGTACGCCTACCACGCCGCCACCGGCCGGGACTTCAGCTACTGCGCCAACCCGCAGGAGCCGGCTCCGGGCGGGGCCACCTCCACGATGTGACCACGGGAGCCGACCGACGGCCGGCAGCCCGGGCCGCGCGGCTCAGGCCGGGGGGCGCAGCGTGATGATCTGCAGCGCGTGACCGACCGGCCCGTGCTGGTCGTGCAGCGTCGTGTGGTTGGCGCCGACGCCGGTCGGGCCCCACTCGACGGTCACGTCGAGCCCCACCCACGGCCCCTGGGGGGTGCGGTGGAAGTGCAGCGTCAGGTCGGTGTTCGGGAAGACGTACTCGCCGGGCCGCGCCCGCACCGCGACGCCGTTGGCGGTGTCGACCAGCCCGACGAACCGCGCCAGGCCCGACGACTCCTCGTTCTCGACGAGCGGGTGCTCGGTGCGCAGCCACACCTTCGCCCGGCCGGGCCGCCACCCCGGCACGTGCCGGAACTCCACGCTGGAGATGAAGCCGCCTGGCCAGGTCGCGGCCATGTGGTCGGAGACCGGCACGGTCTCCGGGTCGGGCATCGGCTCGCTCTCGGTCACCGCCACGGCCGAGGTGTCCTGCCGGCTCAGCCGCCAGGCGGTGGCGCGGATGACGTCGCGGCCGCCGGCGCTGGCCGTCGCCTCCAGCAGCTCGATGGTACGCCCGGGCCGCAGCGTGCGGACCCGGATCGTCGTCTCCTCGGCGTGGATCATCCCGAGGATGTCGAAGCTCACCTGGGCCAGTTGCAGGTCCTCGCGCGGCTCGTGGCGCTCCAGCTCGTGGACGACGAGCCCGGAGATCGGCGCCATGTGCTGCTCGCGGTCCGACCACGCCCCCTGCACGTGGATCGTCGGCTGGTAGACCCCGTCGCCGAGGTAGCGGTAGTAGGCGTCGGAGTCTGTGGGCAGCGTCACGGCGCCAGCATAGGAAAGGGGCACACTGGAGGTGTGACCACCTCCATCTCCGACCTCGCGCGGCAGCATGCCCCCGCGTGGGCGCGGGTGGCCCGCGAGGTCCTCGACACCCCGTACCCCTACGCCTCGGGCCACGTCGCCCTGGGTCCGGACGACACGGACGTCACCCCGCACCGGCTGCACCCCGCCTTCCACGGGGCCCTCGACTGGCACAGCTCCGTGCACATGCAGTGGTCGCTGCTCACCCTGCTGGACCGGTATGACGACGCGCTCGCCGAGGCGGGTGAGGCAGGTCCGGCGCTCCGTATGCTGTGCAGCCGCCTGACCGAGGCCAGGCTCGCCGCGGAGGTCGACTACCTCTGGTCCCGGCCGGCGTTCGAGCGGCCGTACGGCTGGGCCTGGGCGGCGATGCTCGTGGCCGCGGCCTACCGCTCCGAGCGGGCCGAGTCCACCGGCTGGGCCATCGCGCTGGAGCCGCTGGGTGAGGTCATCGCCCAGCACACCGTCGACTGGCTGCCCCGGCAGATCCACCCGGTGCGGCACGGCAAGCACCAGAACGACGCGTTCGCGCTGGCCCTGCTGCTCCAGGCCTTCGGCGAGCTCGGGCGGGAGGACGTCGTGGCGGCCGTGCGCCGGCGGGCGCTGGAGTGGTTCGGCCACGACACGTCATACGACACCCGGACCGAGCCCAGCGGCACGGACTTCCTGTCGCCGGCCCTGTGCGAGGCCGAGCTGATGCGGCGGGTGCTGCCCGCGGGGGAGTTCCGGGCCTGGCTGGCGGGGTTCCTGCCCGGGCTGGGTGAGGGGGCGCACCCGCAGCTGCTCGGCGTGCCGGAGATCCGGGACGCCACGGACGGGCAGCTCGTCCACCTGGCCGGGTTGGGCCTGTCCCGCGCCTGGCAGCTGCGCCAGCTGGCGCCCCACCTGGAGCCGGCGGCGGCCGAGGTCGTCCTGGGCGCGGCGGACAAGCAGGTCGAGGCGATGCTGCCGCTCATCACCGAGGGCGACTTCATGGCCACGCACTGGCTGGTCAGCTTCGCCCTGCTGGCCACCGGCCACGCCGGCTGACCGGCGTCGCGGCTAGGGCGTCGCCGTGGCGTCCGACTGGGACGTCGGCGCCGAGGACGATGTGGCGTCGCTGGTCTCGCCGGCCGGCCTGAGCCGGTAGAGCTCCCCGGTGTCGGAGGTCGTCCACAGCGACCCGAAGGCCAGCACGGTCGAGGCGTCCGAGGTGACCTCGGCGATGACGACGCGCTCGAGCATCTCCATCGTCGTGGCGTCGAAGACCTCGAGGGTGCCCTCGGGGGTCCGGATGTAGACGAGGTTGCCGGCGGTGTAGAGCGAGCCGCGGGACCTGGCCGGGCCGGTCGCGACGGCGGCGTCGGCCTCGCCGGTCGACCGGTTGATCCGTGCGGTCCCCCCGTCGTACCCGACGAAGACGTACCCGCCGCCGGCGACCGTGTGCGCGCCGGGCAGGCCGCCGATCCGGGACACCACGGCGCGCGCCGCGGGGTCGATCTTCAGCACCTCGCCGGTGTCGGGGCAGGCGACCCACAGCGAGTTGTCGGTGGCGTCCACGGCGACGCAGCGGGCGCCGAGCTCGATCGGCTGGCCGACGGAGTTGTCCGCGTGGCTCACCCCGACCAGCTGGGTGCCCCCGGCGACGAGGAACCAGGCGTGCTCGAACGCCATGGGGATGAGGCGCTGCTCGGGCGTCTTCTCGATGTTGAGGCGCGCGGTGACCGTGCCGGTGGTGGGGTCGATGCGCGTCACGACACCATCCTGGCCGGCGCAGGTCCAGAGGATGTTGCCCACACCGCCGAAGCCGTGGCACGGTTCGTCGGCCGTGGTGGTGACCTTGTTGACGACGGTGTTGGTCGCGGGGTCGACCTGGGCCAGGGCTCCGCTGCCCTGCTTGACCCACACCGCGCCGCCGGCGGCGACGACCGCGACCGGCTCGGGGAGCGGGATCACCTGCTCCACCTTCTTCTCCACCGGCACCGGGGGCTTCTGGTTGGGGATGGAGGCGACGACCGGTGGGACCGGCCGGGGGACCGTCGGCTGGGCCGCGGTGCTGGCAGCCGGGCGGGAACCGGCGACGGAGGGCCGCGGCCCGACCTGGGCGGCGACGCCAGTGCTCGGCACCGGCGGCGCGGGCGTCGAGGTCGTCGTCCCGGCGCCGGACGTGGTCACCGCCGGTGCGTCCTCCGGCGCCTGTCGGGGCCGGCCCATGCCCCCGTCCGTGGTGCCCGTGGGAGCCTCCGACACGGTGCCCTCGGTGGGTCCGGCGACCTCTCCCCGGGGCGCGGGCTCGGCCGCCACCGGGAACCTGGCTCCCGAGCTCTCCCGGGTGCTCCTGGCGTCGATCCCGGGCACGACGACGTCATCCGGGGGCGGGGCGCAGCCGGATGCCAAGAGAAGCGTCGCGACGATGCTCGCGGCCACCGTCGCGACGCGTCCGTTTCGCCGCGACATCAGGGTCCTGTCGGTGGAGCGAACGCTGTCGCGCCAAGCGTGTACCCGGGCAGATTGTGCGGTCAAGGACTTGAACGACTTTCGTCCGGGCGGGCTCCGGCACGACCGGTGACCGCCCGTCACCAGGGATGACGAGGGCCCGCCCCCCGGGGGAGACGGGCCCTCGCTCGTTCGGGTCGGTCAGCCGACCACGAGCCAGTCGGCGAACCGGCCGTTGAGCAGGATCTCGACGGCGCGGGTCACCGCGACCGGGCCACCCAGGCAAACCGGGTCGCGGTCGCGGCAGCGTTGCCGTACCGGTCCTGCCCGGTCGCTTGGCGGCGAGAGGAGACTCTCAGGAGCTGGAACCTCTCGGTCGCCGTGCTCCACGAGGGCGTCCGTGCCCGGGTGGGCTGACGCGCCGTGGGTGCCTGCGGCATACAGTCGCCCTGTGCTGGAGCGCCGGACCCTGCTCGCCGAGACCGTCCTCGTCCTCGGCGTCAGCCTGGGCGCCTCCGCCGTCTGGTCCGTGCTCTCGTTGTTGCGCAAGCTCACCGCGCCGGTTCCGCTCGGCGCCCAGACCACGGCGATGAACACCTCGACGGTGCCCGACCGGCCCTGGCTCGACCTCGCCTACCAGCTGGCCGGCATCGCCCTGGCCCTGGTCCCGGTCGTGCTGGCGCTGCACCTGCTCGCCCGGGACCGCCCCGACGCCCGGCTGCGGATGGGCCTGGACCTCACCCGCCCCGGCAAGGACACCCTCGGCGGTATGACGCTCGCCGCCCTCATCGGCATCCCCGGCCTCGGCCTGTACCTGGCGGCACGGGCGCTGGGGATCAACACGACGATCTCGGCGGCCAACCTCGCGGACGTCTGGTGGGCGGTGCCGGTGCTCGTCCTCGCCGCGGCCCAGAACGCCGTGCTGGAGGAGGTCGTCATGGTCGGCTACCTGTTCACCCGGTGGCGCCAGGCCGGTTGGTCGACCCTCACGATTGTCGTGACCTCGGCGGCCATCCGCGGGACCTACCACCTCTACCAGGGGTTCGGCGGCTTCCTGGGCAACCTCGCCATGGGGCTGTTCCTGGGCTGGGTCTACACCCGGACCCGACGGGTGATGCCGCTCGTCGTCGCCCACTTCCTCCTCGACGTCGTGGCGTTCGTCGGTTACACGGTCCTCGGCCCGCACGTCGACTGGCTCTGAGGGTCCCGCCGAGGGCCGCACGGTAGCGTGACGGTGCCGTTCGGGAAGGGACCATGGTCGAGGCGATCAACGAGTTCATCCAGGCGCACGC
>Ga0310828_1000250_pt1 | contig 70677 bp, 68 predicted proteins | sample WT_ome_3_FD_202242 | JGI IMG/M metagenome (GOLD analysis project Ga0310828, IMG submission 202242) | Sorghum-adapted microbial communities enriched on wild type (WT) sorghum from Joint BioEnergy Institute, Emeryville, California, United... ... | reverse complement strand
GCGCTCAACCACCTCGCCGTGATCTTCGGTGACCGGCTCACCCTCTGACCACCGACAGTAACCAGAACACCGAGCACAAGAAGGAGAAAACGCTGCCCTAACTTACACAGAAGACTTGACAACTCCGGGCCAGTTGGTTGATGACTCTGGCGGGGATGGGCCCGAACCCGTTCAGCTCACCTGGCCCCAACCGGTTTGCGTCGGCGAGTCTGCCGAGCATCGCCTGCTCCCGCAGCAGGTCGGCCACTCTCACCCACCCCGGACCCACACCCAAACCACCACCGCCGCTGGTGCCCCCAGCCACAACCCCAGCCCTTGCCGCAGTCACGGTTCCGGTCTCGGGCTCGATTACCGTCTCGGCCCCCGATTCCGGTCCTGGTTCCGGTCTCGGCCCCGAAGCACGGGCGAAGCACATACGTCGGGATCGGATGCACCAGGATCGAGCAGGGGCGAAGCCACCAGACCCGAACCAGACGCCTCAGAATCGAGTAGCTCCACCTCCAACGCCTCGACGTTGTGTACGTCAACGTCGGAGGTGTCGGCATCGAGTGTGCCGGTGTCGTGAAGCCGGGTCACTGAGTCCTCCCCGCGAGCGTGACCGGTATCGAACACATATTCTATCGACTGGGCCGGCTGGTGATCAAGGCGAAAACCCGTGAAAACAAAGGAGACACGCGCACGCCCCCCAGCTAACGGTCAGAGGGCGAGTCGCGAACATCCCGAAGAGAAGCAGGAGAGTTTCCGCCCAACGACTTTGAGGTCGTAGAAGGCCGAGTTCGGAGGCTCCGTCAGATCGTCGGGCAGTGTGACGCCATCGCTCGAGACGCACGTCCATTGCCACTCGGCCCGAGCACTGGACCTTGATGCCCTGTGCCCCGGCTTGCGGGTCTACGCCAAGGCAACCGGGCTGCCCGTTGACCAAAAGCGCCTCGACCGCGTCGCTGCCGGGCGACCAGGGTCCGAATTTCGCCGAACGCTTGGACCTCGATCGCCGACAGCCGTACCGTCACGTCGTATGGCACTCGCGCCCGGTCGGATGCGGCTCGGACCATCCAGCGGTCAATTGTTGTTACACACCCGCCGCCAAGGTGTTGCATCGAAGGTTGGTCACGACCTCACGATCGTGGTAACCGACTGGTCGGCGGAGGTCGACCTGCCCAACGACAATCCCGCCGACGCGACCGTACGGGCAGAAATCCAGATGGCCTCCCTGAAGGTCCTCGAGGGCACCGGTGGCGTCAAGCCGCTGACCGACCGTGATCGCGAGGAGATCGTCTCCACCGCTCGACGGATCCTCGAGGTCGACCGTCATCCCACGGCGACCTTCGAGTCGAGCCGCATCGAGTCTGTCCAGGATGGTGGCACCCTCTCGGGGACGATCTTCGGGACGCTGACGATCCGTGGCACTTCGGCACCAGTTGAGCTGCGCGGACGTGAGACCAGGCCCGATGTGTTCCAAGGCAGTGCCGAGATCGTCCAGTCGGCCTATGGCATCAAGCCGTACTCCGCGTTTCTCGGAGCCCTGCGGCTACGCGACGTCGTGGAAGTGGAGTTCGAGGTCAACCTCGCGACCGCCGAGCGCATCTAGTCGTTTTCACGTGGCGCATCTAGTCGTTTCCACGTGGCACGGAGAACCACGCGACCGACAGGCCCGCATTCCCTGACAGCTATCCGTTCCGACCTCGTCCGCGAGAACCTCTTCTCGCCTGAAGAGGTCGAGGCGCCACGACGAAGCGCCGAACGACTCGTTGCCCGAGCTGACGGCCTGACCCAGAGCACCGATCGGTTCTCTCGCCTGGCGCTACTCGCGGTAGACCTCCAGCTCGACGATCCTGGAGTAGCGCGCGTCGTTGGAGGCGAGAGCGAGGACGCGTACGGACGTCGTGCTGACGGGATCGAACGTGGAACTCACCAAGCCCACGGTGTTGTCGCGAACGCTGGCGACGGTTCGCCAGCTGCCATCCGACTCCAGCACCTGCACGTCGAAGTCTCGAAGACCGTAACGGGATCCGGGATAGCGCGTCGAGTCGAGCGTGTACAGGTCGACGCGGCTCACCTGCTCCGGCTGGGGGAACGTCACCGCCAACCAGTCCGGGAACACCTCCGGCGTGCCGTCGTTCCACCCGGTGAGGACGTCCCAGTCGTCCTGGTTGCGGTTGCCGTCGATCGCCCCACATGCTGCGAAGTTCCCATGGGTCGACGACGCCGAGACCGACGCAGCCAGCGCGAGGTTCGCGTCGGGACCGTCGGGTGGCGTCGTCACAGTGACCGGGATCACGAGCTCGTCTCCCTTGCCGGTACGCCCGGCGCGCAGCCTGACCTCGTACTCGCCCTCAGCGGACCCAGCCGGCGCTCTGACCGAGACGGGCACGACAAGCTCGTATCCCGGCGGGAAGTAGCTCGAGATGAGATCGGGCGACACGGTGAGCGGGGATTCGGGAGTGAGCACGACGTCGCCGTAGACGGGCTCGCTCCCCTCGTTCCGTACGCCCACGTCGATCGTCCTCGCACCACACGGCGCAGCAAGCACCTGCAGCGACGACGGACTCGCCGACAGGGTGAGGTCGTTCGAACCGACGCCCGGGCGGCCCCGAGTCGGGCTTGCCGAAGCGGACATCGCGCTCGCCAGGACGGCGAGGACGACCAGACCCTGGAGCAACCATCGAATCGCAACCATGCAAGCGTCCTGACTACTCGTACGGCGTCACGGGCTGTTCCGGTGGCGGGATCTGCGCGGAGAAGAGCCGGCCGATCGGCGGGTTGTCCGCGACCTGGATCAAGCCGGGTTTGCCGTCCTCGGTGACGAAACTCGCCCGCGTCGTGATCTGCGCCCCCGGCTCGCGTACGTACGGCACGACTCGATAGTCGGCCTGCAAACGCTCGGGCATCACCGTGAATTGCACGTACCCGCGCTGTGCGTTGTAGAACTTCACGTGAGGGTTGGCGAGGAATGGCTCTGCGAACTCGTCCCGGTCCGCTCCGTCCATCCCCGAGCTGATGGACGTGCCGATGAACTCGGTGCCAACCACCGGTGAGTCCGGGTCGTCGAAGCGGGCCTTGATCTCGGCCGCCATGCTTCGGTGGATGTCACCGGAAAGCACGACAGGGTTGGACACGTTGTGCTCGATGAGAGCAGACACGATCCGGTCGCGGGCCGGCTTGTATCCGTCCCACAGGTCCATGCTGAACGCCTGGCCAGGCTCGAGGGTGAAGTCCAGCTGCGCCATCATGATCTGCTGCGCCAGCACGTTCCACCGCGCGGTGGAGCTCGCGAGTCCGTCCAGGAGCCAATTCTCCTGATCGGGACCGAGAAGCGTGCGCTGCGGATCCAGACGCTCCTCACAGTCGGTACGAAGGCCGTCGCCGCAGGCCTGGTCGTCGCGGTACTGCCGAGTGTCGAGCACGTTGAACTCCACGAGCCGACCGAAGCTGAAGCGCCGATACAGGCCCATGTCGGGTCCAGTCGGCGGGTTGCGTACCGGCATGTGCTCCCAGAACGCTCGGTACGCGTTCGCCCGGCGCACCAGGAAGTCCTCCGGCGGCATACTGGGATGGTTCTCGTCGGCGTAGTTGTTGACGACCTCGTGGTCGTCCCAGGTGACGATCCAGGGGAAGGCGGCATGCGCCGCTTGGATGTCGGGATCGAGCTTGTAGAGCGCGTAACGGTCACGGTAGTCGTTCAGCAATGTCGTGACACGTTCGAACTTCTCCGGCAGCGAGACGCCCGGCCTGCCGCCATTGGTTCGTACGCTGTATTCGTAGAGGTAGTCGCCCAAGTGGAGAACCACGTCGAGGTCTTCCTCGGCCAGGTGACGGTAGGCGGTGTAGAAGCCGTCGAACCAGGCCTGGCAGGAGACGATGGCGAACCTCAAAGCCGAGAGGTCGGTGGACGGTGCCGGTGCGGTCCTCGTCCGCCCGACCGCCGAGATCTCACCGCCGCACCGGAAGCGGTAGTAGTACGGACGACCCGGTTTCAGGCCACGCACGTCGACGTGGACCGAGTGCACGTATTCAGGCAACGCAAGGGTGCTGCCGGACCGCACGACCCTGCGGAACTTGGGATCCTCGGCGACCTGCCACTGTACGGGCACCCTGACAGCGTCCATTCCGCCGAAGTTCTCCAGTGGTTCGGGTGCGAGCCGGGTCCAGAGCACGACGGAGTCTGGCAAGGGATCGCCGGAAGCCACGCCAAGGCTGAAAGGGTACGCCCGAAACTTCGGGGTCGCTGCCGTCGCAAGGCTAGGCCGTAGCATGTCGAAGGCGAGCCCGAGGGCGCTGAGCCCGCTGGCCGCAACAAACCCGCGGCGCTTCCACAGCCGCTGTCGTTCGTCTTCCCATGCGCGCCACAGGCTGGCGCTTTGCCCAGATGCCACACCGCGTGTGTAGTCCGACGCCGCATCCGCGTGAAGAGTCACCGTCCACGTCTGGCCAGGCCGGGAGAGGAAGCGCGCTCGTCGGGCTAATGGTCGGCTTCCTTCGCCGCAGCGGATCTCACGAATGGCATGAGGATTCCCGACGCTGCGGCGCGCTCGAACACTCGCGTGATCGCTTCCACCGACAGTCCCTTGGTCTCGGGTAGATATGCCGCGACGAAGAGGACCGCCATACCGCACAGTGCGGCAAAGCACACCATCACCCACGACAGGCCGATCGCGCTGACCCACAGCGGGAAGACCAGGATGAGGGCGAAGTTCGCCAGCCAGTCGGCGGTCGCCCCGAGAGCCGCGGCACTCCCACGTACGGCCGTGGGGAAGACCTCGCCCTGGATCAGCCATCCGGTTCCGCCGACGCCCACCGCGAACGACACGATGAACAGGTTCAACGCGGTCACCACGACGAGGACCTTGGCGACGTCGCTCAGCATGCCGTCGCCGAAGGCGCCGATCAGCATCGAGATCGCCATGCCGGCGAAGCCGCCCATCGCCAGCCACCTGCGGCCGATGCGGTCGATGAACCGGAACGCGAAGTACGTCGCGGCCACGTTGACCGCGCTCATGATCGTGGTGGCTTCGATGGCGGTCGTCGTCGACTCGAGTCTCGACTCGCCTCCACCGCCGAAGTAGGGCTCGAGGATCTCAGGGCCGTAGTAGAACGGTACGTTGATCCCGGTGATCTGCTGGAAGATGAAGAACACCACCACAACCATGAGTGCCCGCTGAACGCCGCGCGTCCAGTGTCGACCACGCCGGAGCGGCTGTGCCTCGGTGGACTCGGGCTCTCCTGCCGGGTGGATGATCTCGTGCGCCCGGGCCCGGATCTCCTCGTCGGAAACCTCGATGCCCAGCATGGCGACCGCCTTCCGGGCATCGTCGAAGCGGCCATGCCGTAACAGCCAGCGGGGCGACTCCGGCATGCGCGTCCGCAGCACGAGCGCCAGGATGGCAGGGACGGCACCCAGCCCAAGGATCAACCGCCAGTCCAGGCCGTATGCGTGTTGCGGCATGGTGCGAAAGATGAGCAGAGCGACGAGATACGCGACAAGGATGCCCACGGTGATCATCCACTGCTGAAGCATGCTGAGGGCTCCACGGCGTCCCCGCGGCGCGTACTCTGCGATGTAGGCGGTCGCGATCGCCGAGTCGGCGCCGACGGCCAGCCCGATCAGCGTACGGGCGACGAGCAAGGTCCCGACGTTCCACGCCACGGCCGACAGCAACGCACCGGCTGCGTAGATGCCCGCATCGACGACGAGGAGCGACTTGCGCCCGAATCGATCCGTGAGCGGGCCGGCCGAGAGTGCCCCCGCAGCCGCGCCGAGCGACGCACCGGCCACGAGGTAGCCGGTGACGAGATCACTCATTTCGTACGGCACAAAACCGAGGACCGACCCGATGTTGGCCGTGTCGTACCCGAAGAGGAACCCACCGACCGTCGCGAGCAGGGTGAGTTTCCAGTAGAACGACGTGGGGATGCGTTCATCCATCCTGGTCAGGACGTCGGTGGCACCGGTTGACTCGCTCATCGGACCTCCGTACGGATCCGGGCTCGATGCGTGGGTGAGGATGGTCCCGGCCAGCGGGCACATCCGAACCGACGTCTCATACCCGCAAAATGTGCGTCACCCTCACAGGACGGATGACTCCGTTGGAGAAGCGGGTGCACTCACCCAGCTGGTGCTCTCACCTCGCTAGACCACGCACGAAGCTCCCGGCGTCGGTGATCACGTCACCCAGTCCCTGCACGATCTCGTCGAGCACCTGCCGGTCGCAGATCAAGGGCGGTGCGATATGCAGCATGCTGTCGCCACGGTCATCCGTACGCGCGATGATGCCGGCCTCCAGCAGCTTCCGCGGCAGGAACTCCTTCAGCAGCCGGTCACGCTCGGCGCCTTCGAAGCGGGTGTTCGCCTCGTCCTTCACGAGTTCGATCGCCCAGAAGAACCCAGCGCCACGCACGTCACCGACGATGGGCAACGCGAGAAGCTCCCTCAGGCGCTGACCGAGGTAGCTCTCCAGCGTCCGTACGTTCTCCAGCACCCGGTCCCGCTCGAAGATCTCGATGTTCCGCAGCGCAATGGCGGCGCTCACCGGGTGTCCCCCGAACGTGATCCCGTGCCGGAACATCCGCCCAGTCTCGATCAGCGGCGCCACGACGCGCTCCGTGGCGACGACCGCGCCCATCGGCGCGTATGCCGACGTGAGTCCCTTGGCAAGACTCACGAGATCCGGTGTGATGCCCTCCCGGGCGATCCCGAACCACTCCCCCAGCCGGCCGCAGCCGGTGATGACCTCGTCGGCCATCAGCAGGATGCCGTAACGGTCGGCGATCTCACGCAGTCCACGCCAGTAGCCAGGTGGCGGGACCAGGCATCCCCCGGCGTTCTGAACCGGCTCTGCGATGATCAGCGCTACCTGGTCGGGTCCTGCCGCGAGGATCGTCTGCTCGAGCTCGCCGAGCAAACGCGCGCAGAACGCTTCGGGATCGTGAGCGTCGGGCGCCCGGAACGCGTTGGTGTTCGAGACGTGCGTGACGTCGATCGGCGGCGTGCCGAACGGCTCCTTGAGCCTGGGCACACCTGTGAAGGCCAGCGCACCCAACGTGACGCCGTGATAGGCGACCTTGCGGGCGATCGCCTTCGTACGCTGCGGTTGGCCGATCGCGACATAGTGCTCCCGAACCAGCTTCCATGCCGCCTCCACCGATTCCGAGCCGCCACTTGTGAAGAACACCCGGGTCATGCCGTCCGGCGCAAGCTCGGCCACACGCTCGGACAGCTGGATGGCCGGTGGATGCGCCGTCGCCCAGTTGGTGTTGAACGGCAGCGTCGTGAGCTGGGCCGTGGCGGCTTGCGCCATCTCGTCGCCGTACGAATACCCCAACTGCGCGCAGAAGAGGCTCGACAACGCATCCACGTAGCGCCGGCCCTTGGTGTCGTACACGTACGGCCCCTCGCCCCGCTCCAAGACCAGCAGATCGTCCACCCGCTGTTTGGAGAAATGGAGCATCAGATGGTCGGCAGCTGCCCGCTGCAAAGCGTCGTGCATCGTGCCGGTGGTGAGCTGGTCGATGGACATCCCTACACCTCCTGCTCCCACCTAATCAGATGACCGTGCACCCCGTCCCCCTCCAGGCACGGGGTGCACGGTCAACTGTCACCGTGAGGCGTCGAGGCTGTGCGGGCCTGGCGGCGGCGCGATCTGACGTGACAACGACACGTGGTCGAGGTCGAAGGTCCCGTTCCAGTCGTCGTTCGTCGTACCCCTGACCCAGACCTTCACCCGTGCGATCGCCGACCGAGACTGCCAGTCGGAGAGATCGACGGAGAGGCGGTTCCAGCCACGGAAGGGATCCAGCCTGGCCAGGCCATAGACCACATCGCCATCCTCTGCGTACACGTTGACCCGGGCGTAGAAGAGGTTGTCCGGTTGCAGCTCTCCAGACGCTGGTTCCGGCACTCGGACGGCGAGGTTCAGCCACCGCATCCGGCGTGCGTCCTGCGGCTCGTCGAACACGACATCCGTGCCTTTCCAGGTCTTGGCAATGCGCGACCAGGCCGGCAGCTGTGCCGGGCTGTCGAACCGGACCCGAAGCGACCGCTTGCCCGTGACCCCGCCTTGTGCCTGCTCCACGGCGTACGCGTTGTCGGCCGGCCGCCAGCCGTCGGTGCCCTTCTCGAAGTCCGAAACGATCCGTTCCCGCACCGGACGGGGGCCGACCTGCGTGGCGAGTTCTCGTGGTGGGGTGCGTTGGGCCAACGCCGACGGATCGAATCCCTCGATGACGTCCGCCCAGTCGTCGATGCCGATGATGGGTTTCGCGAACTCCGTCACGTCGAGGGAGCGGGACGTGTCGATTCCCTCGAACACGTCATAGCTCACCTTGTGCCGTCCCGGCATCGCGCTCTCCGGTCGCTCGTCGTCCCACGTCCACAAGCCGAGTCGCAGCCCGCCTTCCTGCTGGTGGTCGACGTGGCGATGCAGGATGAACGCGTCGATGGAGTCGAGGAACCGGATCTTGTAGTACGCGTAGGCGTAACAGGCCGCCTGCAGCCGCTCGGCCTCCTCGCTGGCGTCCGGGGTGTTGCAACCCTGCTCGGACAAGATGATGCGTCGGCTTGCGCCACCGTAGTGGAGGTCGGGCTGGTCGAGATACGCAGGCAGCACCTCGATGTTCTTGAACGTGATCCGCGGGGTGTCGAAGCCGGGTGTCGCGGTCTGGTCGTTCCAGAACGCTGGATTGCGAAGGTCCTCAGGGTACGGGTGGTGCGCGACGTTCCACCCCACGTCCCCGGTTCGTTTGGTGAGCGCGTTCAGCTGGTCGATCACGTCCTTGCCGGGATAGAACCGCGTGGGGTTCGCGGGATCAGGATTCGCTCCACAGACCGTGGTCCAGCAGTGGGTCAGTGAGATGTAGGTCCGGGCACCGTTCCAGTACTTCTGGGTCGCGAGCCACGCGATGCGGACGGCCTTCGCGTAGTAGCCCAGGAAGTCCTCGAGGACCATGTCCCCGGAGTTCGCCCACACCCACTGGGCGTCGACCTCGTTGCCGACGATGTAACCGACGGCCCGACCGTACTTCTGGTCGGCGCGGGTGTAGCGGTCGGCCAGGAACTCCATCGCGGCTGTGAAGTACGCGACGCCCTCGGCAGTCTTGGTGTTGAACGCGAAGACGATTCCCGCGTCGAGGTTCGCGTCGGGATGGTGGAGCACGGGCCATGCCGACTGCGGGTTGCCGTCACGGTAGAGAATGAGGATCAGGTTGACGAGGACGCCGTTGTCGGAGAGTGGTTTGATCTGCGCGTCGAGTTGGGTGACCGCGTTGCGGTCGAAGTAGTACGTCCGGCCGTTGGACTCGAACGGAATCACCTGCGCCGGATCGTCGCCCGGCCCGATCCGCATGAGGGAGTTGAACGGGACGTTGATTCCGGCGTGCTGCACTCCGAGTTCCTCGGCGTCGTCGGTCATCTCGACCTGCAGGCCCTTCTTGCTCAGGGCCGTCGGGTAGTCGAAGTCGCGCTCCGGCGTGAAGGCCAGCTGATCGACGAAACGCGGTCCACCGACCAATTCGGCTGTGTCGCCCGAGCCCACCACCGCGACGTACTGGTCGTAGAGCCGATCCCATCCCTCGGCATCCAGACGTGGTATGGACGCGACGAACGCACCGTCAGTGTCCGGTGTCGCAGTCACCGTGGGTGCGGCGTCGGCATAGCTTTCCGGGTCCGCCTCGGCTCCGAGCGCGTAGATCGCCACATCCGTCGCGCCGGGCTCGACCCGTCCGGTCACGACGATCGTGTCGTCGCCGGCCGACACGGACGTGATGCCAGGCGCGGTGGTCTGCGCACCTGCGTGCCCGGTGACGAGCACCAGCGCGAGCGGGACCGACGAGACAGTCAGGGCCAGGGCAAGCAAGAGCCAGGAAGCGAGCCTTCTCCGCATGAGCGACCTCCGGGGGTGGGATGTGGGGAACACGGCTCCGAGCAGCATGGGCCACCTCACTTGTTGCCGCCTGCGCCGGGAAGACCTCCCTGCAGGCCGGCGAGGAAGTACTTGGACAAGAAGACGAACAGCAGGAGGAGTGGAACGCTCGCGATCGCGTAGCCGGCGAACAGCGGACCGTACTCCGTGGCGTTCTGCGTTTGGAAGAACTGCAGACCGGCCGAGACCGTCCGCAGCTCGTTGTCCGTGACGGTGAGAAGCGGCCAGAAGAAGTCGTTCCACACGCCGATCACTGTGACCAGCGCGATGGTCCCGATGACCGGAAGGGACAAGGGAAGCGTGATCGAGGCGAACATGCGCGGGCCACCGGCACCGTCGACCCGGGCAGCGTCGAACAGCTCCTGCGGAAGCTGCTCGACGAAGGTCTTCATCAGCAAGGTGCCGAGCACCGCACCGCCCACCACGTGGGGGATCGCCAGCACGATCCTCGTGTTGAGCAGTCCGAGGTCACGCATCAGGACGAAGGTCGGGATCAGGCTCGCGATGCCGGGCACCATGAGGAGGGCGGCCACCAAGCCGAACAGGAGGTTACGTCCGAGGAATCGGTAGCGGGCGAAGACGAACGCCGCCACCGAGCACAACCCGATCGAGCCCACGATCGACACGCTCGCGACGATCAAGGACGTGACGAAGTACGGCTCGACCTGCGCCCAGGCCCGGGCGTAGTTCTCCACGTGCAGTGGGAGCGTCGGGAGCCACCACGACTCGTAGTACTGCTGGTTGGTCTTGAACGACGTGACCAGCATGAAGAGGAACGGGAAGAGCCCGACGAACACGATCACGCTGAGCGTCGCCATGATCGACGCCTGGTGGAGTCGACGTCGCCCGCGTCGTAACGCCACACCGGAGCGCCGCCCCGCCACAGGCGGCCGTTCTGCGTCGGAACCGGCGTTCCGCTCGACTCCCGGGAGCGACACGTCAGAGCGCACGGACATCCGTCGTGTCCTTCCCGCGTATGAGCACGATGACGATGCTCGCCGCGATCGTCAGGACGAAAAGCGTCGTGGACAGCGCCGCCGCGTATCCCCAGTCACCGCCCTGGAAAGCCACTCCCAGCATCCGCAGCACCGGGACCTGCGTCGCGTTGTCCGGGCCGCCACCGGTGACGAGGTAGGCTGCAAAGCCGTACTGCAGCACACTGATTGTGGCGAGGAAGACCAGCAGTTTGAGCTGGCCGGTCATGAGCGGAAGGTCGATCTGGACCAGCCGGCGAAGCCTGCCGCAGCCATCGAGTGCCGCGGCCTCGAAGACCTCGGTCGGCACGTTCTGCAGCGTGGTGAGGAACACGAGGAACGGCAGGCCGGCGACGAACGGGAAGCCGATGAAGAGTAAGGACAGCAGCGCGAGATCCGGATCTCCGACCCAGTTCTGCGCCAGAGCACCAAGACCTAGGCCAGTGAGGGTCCGATTGATGACACCGTTGTTCGGCTCGTACATCGCCGCCCACAACAGCACCGTGACCACACCGGGAAATGCCATCGGGGCGATGAGCAGGGTACGGAACACGAACTGTGCCCGCTTGCTCTCGAGACTGATGACGAGCTCGGCGGCGAGCAAGGGGATCGCCCACGCGATGGTCACACTGAAGATGAAGATGATGCCGAGGTTGCGAAACGAGTGCCACCACAGGTCGTCGTGGACCATCGCGATGTAGTTGTCGAGCCCCACGAACTTTGATTCGAACCCCGGTCGCCACTCGTAGAACGAGTGCCAGATCCCGCTCGCTGCGGGATAGTAGGCGAACACCGCCAGCACGGCGAAGAGTGGCGTCAGCGCCACGTAGGCATACCACGGGAAGCGGCGGCACCTCGCTCGCATGCCCCCTCCTTCGCCTCGGCTCGGTCCAGGACGTGCTCCCGCGATGTCATCTCGTGCGGCCAGGGTCGGCTAGTCCTGCTTCGCCCAGGGCTCGTTGTCCCACTTGTTGTCCTTCACAGCTTGCCGCGCCCCCTTGATCCACAGGTCCTGGAGGTAGCGTTGTTGTTCTGGCAGGGACTTCGTGCCGAGGAGCCAGCCTTCGTACAGGCTGAGCCCGGTGACCCCAGGTGGGCCACCGGGCATCGCGAGCGGAATCGACTCTCCCCAGGTCCCTTCGGCGAACGCCTTGGTCTCTGCCGCGCCACTCGCACCCTTCACCGCAGAGATACCACCCGTCGCCTGCAGCCACGGCTGGATGTGTTTCGGCGTGCTGACGAACTGCAGGAACTTCACCGCCGCCTCCAGCTTCTCGCCCCTCACCGTCGACGGGATCATGTAGCTCGTCCCCCCGACGCTCGCACCGAACCGAGCCGGAGCACCGGTGGCGAGTGGCGTGGACTCCTTGGTGATCTGCGGGAACGGCATGCTGGAGAACGAGAAGCTCACGTCCTGCAAGGCGCTCACACCGAAGTTGACGCCCCACGCCATGGCCGCTCTGCCGGACGCGAAGTCACGGAGGCCGACGACGGCACCGTTGAGACCTTCGGTGTTGCCCGACCAGTTCTCGTCGACGCATGCATCCCACATCCGCTTGAGGAGCTTGTGCGCCTCGACGACCTCGGGCGTCTTCGTGTTCAGCGCGCCGGTGAGAACGGCTCTCGCCACCGACTTGGCCGTCACGACCGGCTTGCCGGTCGACGAAACTGCCTTGCCCGGCTTGCCCTCCACCGTGTAGACGTTCAGCTCGTCGACCTTGCTGTCCAGCAACATGCCGCTGATCGTGGCCATCGTCCAGCCTGGGCCGAGGTCCGAGCGGTCCATCGCCAACGGCGTGTAGCCGGCGGCTTCGAGCTTGCCGCACGCGTCGATGAGATCCTCGAACGTCTTCACGGGCGCCTCGACGCCCGCCTCGGCGAACGCATCCTTGTTGTAGAACAGGCCGGTGCCGACCAGGTTGAACGGCACGAACTCGACCTTGCCGTCGGCATTGCGGCTCGCTGGGTTGCCGATCCCGTAGTAGCGCTCGCGGAAGACGTCGACCCACCGTTTGCTGCCCGGACCTTCCGTGATGTAGGGGTTGGGCTTTTTCAGATACTCGTCGAGTGGCGTGACCATGTACGGCTGATGGGGCGCCTGGTTGAACACCAGTTCCGGCGCGGTTCCTGCAGCCAGGTGAGTAGAGATCGTCTGGCTGAAGCTGTTCAACGGCAGCACGACCGTCTTGACCTCGATGTTTGGCTCGGCCTTCTCGAAGGCCGCCACGAGGTCCTCCCACGGTTTACCGAACGACGAGCCGCTGTCGTTCCACTGGTTCGGACCTTCCAAGGTGATGGTCACCTTGCCGCCAGCATCGGACGACTCGCCATCTTGCGTGGCACAGGCCGAGGCGACCGCGATCTGAGCCAGCACGGCCAGACCACCGATGACGCGTACGGCGACGCTGGCACCTGGTCGGCTGCTTCGTCGATCCGGCCGCGCCGCGCTGATCCGAAACATTCCCGACCCCCTGACGAGACGATGTGAATGCAGCGAACAGCCACAACACGACACTTCTGCCAGATGCCTGACGGCAGCTGGTCAGGGCACGATCCTTTCGTCGGCCCGGCCTCGAGCATGACCGTGACTGTCGACGTCAGCTTGCAGCTGCGTGGCCGGCGGAATGTATCGTTTCACTCTTCCGTAGAGCGAGTCTCGCCCTGCGCGTTGGTGGTGTCAACGCCGTAGACTTCCCACGTCCGACGATGGACAGCGGCGAACCCGGGCGTCCGGCGGGGTTACGGATTCGCGAGAGTCCAGACACACACGACCTCGGTTGCACCGGAGCAGGGAATGAATCGTTACACCCGCGTCAGGAGGTGCCGGTGGTCAGCATCCGCGAGGTTGCGCAGCGGGCAAACGTGTCGGTCGGGACCGTCTCGAAGTACCTCAACACCCCGCATCGCGTCTCGCCGGTGACGTCGAGACGGATCCGCAAGGCCATCAAGGATCTCGGGTACGTCCGCAACGAGGCGGCGCGTCAGCTTCGTGCCGGCCAGAGCAAGATCCTCGCCTTCGTCGCCCTGGAGCTCAGCAATCCGTTCTCCGGTGAGGTCGCGCAGGCGGTGGAACGCCGGGCCGCGGAGGCTGGCCTCTTCATGGTGCTGGTCAGCAGCAGTGGCGACGCCGTGCGGGAGTCGGAGTACATCGAGATGTTCGTCCAGCAGCGAGTTCGCGGGGTGATCCTTGCCTCCGGCAGCACGCGCCCGGCCGACTTGGACCTCCTCGCGGCCCGGAAGATTCCCACAGTGCTCCTCGACGCCTACGCCCCGTCGGATCGGTTCTCCTCTGTCGGTATCGACGATGTCTTCGGCGCCGAGCGGGCCGTGACCCACCTCATCGAGCAGGGCTGTCGGTCCATCGCGTTCGTCGGCGGACCTGACACCATCCGCCAGGTCGCGGAGCGGATCGAGGGCGCGCAGCGGGCCGTCCGGGACCACCCGGGCGTCGCGTTCAGGGTGATCGCGACGGAGGAGCGGACCGTTCCCGCCGGACGGGCCGTTGGTGACGCCATCGCTGCTCGCCCGCAGCGCGACCGACCCGACGGAATCATCGCGGCCAACGACTCTCTCGCGATCGGCATCATGCAGGCGTTGACCGCCCGGCCGGGGATTCGCATTCCGGCCGACATCGCAGTCGTGGGTTACGACGACATCGACTTCGCGGCATCGGCCACGGTGCCCCTGACGACGGTCCGCCGACCGCGCCACATCCTCGGGCGCACCGCGGTCGACCTGGTGCGCGACCACGCGGAAGCAGCCGACCCTCTGCCGGTGCGCCGGATCGTCATCCAACCCGAGCTGGTGGTGAGAGCGAGCTCGCTGCGCCACGGCCAGGATCGAACGGCGACCTGATTTCCCTCTCGATGCCAGATCCTGACAGCAGGTCGTGTGATCGTTGGCTACCTGTAAGACATCAGCTAACTTACAGGTCCACGACCATGGCTTTGATCACGTACGACGTCCGCTGACCTCGACCAGTTCTAAGGCACGAGCGGCCCGAAGGAGACCCCCACGATGACAGGTGCGCGCACGCTCCCCTGGCACGCTCCCGGCTCATTCCTCGCCACGACCCTCGGAGTATGCGCCGCCCTCTCCCTCACCATGCTGAGCACCGAGACCGCAACCGCACACCCCGGGCGACCCAAGCTGACGACAACCGGCCCGGGATACGCCGACGAGCAGATGCTCTTCGAGTCCGGCACGCTGGGCTACTCCTGTTTTCGAATTCCCGCCGTCGTCCGTACGAAAGCGGGCACCTTGCTGGCCTTCGCCGAAGGTCGGGTGAACGACTGTGGCGACGCCGGTGACATCGACCTCGTGATGCGTCGCTCCACAGATGGCGGCAAGACCTGGGGACCGCTTCAGGTGCTGATCGAGGGAAACGGCCACACCAGGGGGAATCCGGCGCCCGTCGTCGACTACGAGTCCGGACGCATTTCACTGCTCAGCACGTACAACCCCGGCGACAATCCGAACCATCGGGTGCCGTACCTGCAACACAGCGAGGACGACGGCCTGACGTGGACCGACCCGGTCGACGTCAGCGACCAGATCAGCAAGCCCGAGTGGTTGTGGTGGTACGGCACAGGACCAGTGCACGGCATCCAGCTGCACCACGGTCCGCATGCAGGCAGGTTGGTGGTTCCCTGCTACTACGGCACGGGAACCGGCCAGCCCGGAGGGGTCGTGCTGGCCTACAGCGACGACGGCGGTCTCACCTGGCAGCGCGGTGCGACAGACGAGCGCCCGGACACCGTCCTGCGGCCTGGCGAGAGCACGGCCGTCGAGTTGCCCGATGGCAGGATCCTCGTCCTCGCGAGGGAACAAGGCTCGACGCCGGAGCCAGGCAACCGAGCCGTCGCGGTCAGCAGCGATGGCGGCGAGACGTTCGACGCGCCGTTCGTCACCCAGCATGACCTGTCGATGCCGATGGTCCAGGCCAGCGTGCTGAGCGCGTACGACCGCCTGCTCTTCTCCGCGCCGGCGCATCCCGGCGCGCGTGAGGTGATGGCGATCCGCGCATCGTACGACGGGGGCGAGAGCTGGCAGACCTGGCAGGAAGGCAAGGTGATCTGGTGGGGTCCGGCGGGCTACTCGGACCTGGTACGGATCGACGACCGGCTCACCGGTCTTGCGTACGAAGCCGGAGTCGACTGGGCGTACGAGTCGATTCGCTGGATCCGCTTCGACGAAGAGTTCCTGGCCTCACCGAACGGCGACCCACCCGGCATTCCCGACCCACCAGAGCCTGGACCGACGACGAAGGATGCCTCGCGACACACGCACATCGCCTACGTGCGTGGTGATGCCGGATTCGGTGCCGGTCGAGTCGGCAACGCGCTGGACCTCGACGGGGTCGACGACTGGGTGGAGGTTCCGTACGCCGACACCCTCGACCTGGGCAACGGGGACTTCACCTGGTCGGCGTGGTTCCGCTACTCCGCCACCACCGGCGATCACGCGTTGATCTGGGCGTACCGCATGGGAAGCAACACGACGCCGCAGGTCTGGCTACGCGCCGAGCCACGGGCCAACCGGATTCGGGCGCTGATCGGCACGGATCTGGACTGGGGCAGTGCGATCGCGTCCAGTGGCAGCTACAACGACGGAGCATGGCATCACGTCGCCGTGCGGCGAGACGGTGCGCGCTTCTCACTCTGGATCGACGGCGCGGAGGTAGCCGTACGCAACCTCTCCGGCCCGTACGGCTCGGTGACGATCGGCAAGGAGTTCGGAATCCACGGAATCCACATCGGACAACGGGTCGACGGGGCCAACCGCTTCCACGGCTCGATCGATGAGGTCCGGATCTACACCCGGGCGCTGTCCGCCGTCGAGATCTCCCGGCTCGCTTCTGGTCGCGAGGTTGGCAAGCGCCGGCTCGTGCTGCACCTTCCGTTCGAGAACGCGAGCTAGGCTGCCGCCGTGGAGTCCAAGTTCCGGCTTGCCCAGCAACGGCTACGGGAGTACATCGACACCCACGGTCTGCGGCCGGGCGACGCCTTGCCCTCGGAAGGTGCGTTGGCCAAAGAGCTCGGTATCAGCAGGATCTCGTTGCGGGAGGCCACCCGTAGCCTGCAGACGCTGGGCGTCATCGAAGCCAAGCAAGGCAAGGGCCTCTACGTGACCGCGTTCTCGTTCCAACCCATCCTCGACCAGCTGCCGTACGGACTCGCGGCTCACGGTGCCTCGCTGCAGGACGTGCTCGTCGTCCGCGAGACGCTCGAAGAGGGACTGATCGAGACGGTCGCGAAACACGTCGACCCGGGCGTGCTCGACGAGCTCGACACTCTGGTCGACGAGATGGATCGGCTCCAGCGCGCCGGCGATTCGCTGGCCGAGGTGGACAAAGCCTTCCACCTCAAGCTGTTCAGCGTCCTGGGAAACGAGCTCGTCACCGGGTTGATCGAGATCTTCTGGGTGCTGTCCGATCGGTTGGGCCCCGCACTCGGCAAGCCGTCGCACGCAGCCGAAGACCACCGCGCGATCGTCGACGCCCTCCGCACCGGCGTGGGCCTCCGTCAGGCCATGAGCGCGCACTTCGGCGACATCCGCACTCGGCTGGACGAATACGAGCACTCCGCCTCGACGTGATCGCGCTCCGATGTCAATCGCCGCAACAAGGACCCGCAACAACGCAGTTGCGGTCGGCTGGTGCCCTGCGGCACGACCCTCGACGGAGGTACGACGATGAACGACACGCAACCTGCGAACGGCGGTCCGCGAGGAGTGTTCTGCCCCATCGTCACACCGCTGGATCACCGTGAGCAGGTCGACGAGCCTGCCCTGCGGCAACAGGTCGAACGCCTCGTGGGCGCCGTCGACGGCATCATGGTCCTCGGCACGTCCGGCGAGCTCGCAATCTTGCAGGACTCCGTCGCCGACACGGCACTTGCCGTCGTTGCCGACCAGCTCGGCGGACGGCTCCCTCTCGTCTGCGGAGTGGGTGACACCGGCACCGCGCGGGTCGTCGAACGCATCGACCGCGCGAAGTCGTCCGGCGCGTCCTACGTCGCCGTCTGCGCGCCGTACTACTACCAGCACGACAGCGCGGCGCTGCGCCGGCACTTCGCCGCAGTGGCCGCGTCCTGCGACCTCCCCGTCGTGCTGTACAACATCCCCAGCCACACGGGCAATCCGCTGGATCGGGAGACCGTCCTCGCCCTCGCCGGCGAGCCGAACATCGTGGGGATCAAGGACTCCTCGCAAGATACGGAGTTCTTCGCGTGGCTGCTCACGTCGCGGGACCAGACCGGTTGGACGGTGCTGCAAGGCAGCGTGGAGAAGCAAGCGAGCAAGTTCTGGAGGTCCGGCATCGACGGATACGTCTCGGGTCTGGAGAACATCGCCCCCGGCACGATGCGGGCGCTGTCTCAGGCCGTCGCCGCGGGCGACAGCGACGCCGTAGCCGCGCTGCAGAGCCGTCTCGATGCGCTGGTCGACCTCTGCGGCCGGTACTTCTGGCTCAGCGTGCTCAAGGCCGCGGTCGCGGAGCTCGGCATCGGCACCGGTGTGGTGAGCGCACCCCTTCCGACACTGGATCGCGATGCCCGAGCTGACGTACGCCAGACGCTTCGTCGCATCGGCCTGCTGGACTGAGCAGATCTGCGTCAGCCGGTGAGATGCGGGCTGTACGCGGTCAGGAAACGGTTACGAAAGCTGTCCATCCGCCAGGCCGGTGCATGGGCGTCGGGCCGTAGACCGGGCCGCCACCCCCAGTCGGCGATCCGGTCCAGCACGGCCGGGTCACGAGCGATGATCGAGATCGGCACGTCGTGGTTGCGCTCGTTCCGGGTGACGACCGGGGATGGCTGGTGGTCGCCGAGGACGACCACGACGGTGTCGTCGTCGCCGTACTCCTCGACGTACGAGATGAGGCTGCGCAACGAGTACGCAATGGCGCGGGCGTACTCGACGCGCACCCGATCGGCGTCCTTCCACACCCACTCGGGATCTTTTCCAGCCTTGTGGATGGCTCGATAGATCGAGCCGTCGCCGAGCTCGTTCCACCCGACCATCTCCGGCAGCGGAACCCATGGGCTGTGACTGCTGGTCAGGACGATCTCGACGGCAAGCGGCTCGCGATCGGCTCGGCCGTGCTCGAGTCGCTCGAACGCCGCCAGCGCGTACTGGTCAGGGATCGGTGACCATCCGAACTCCGGGCCCCGGTAGCCGAGATCATGAGCGTCGTAGACCTGGTCGAACCGGTAGAACCTCCCCTCTGGCCATGCCCGCCTGGTCCCCGGCATGACACCGACCGTGCGCCAGTGGTTCGTCCTGCGGAATGCGCCGACCAGCGTCAGCCGCTCCCGGTGCATGACCGTGCGATAGCGCTGCTGGTTCGTGATCCACAGGCCTGACATGAAGCTGGAATGCGCAAGCCAGCTCCCCGCCCCCGTGATCGGCGAGGTGAGGAACGCGCTGCGGGTCTGGAAACCAGCCTCGCGCAGCCGACGGGTGCCGTCGTCCAGCACGGCATCGACCAGGGGCGCCATCTGCGAGTCCTCGATCGCGATCCGCCCGTAGCTTTCGATGAAGGCGAAGATCACGTCCTTGCCGCGGAGCGCGGAGAGCAGCTGGTCTCCCGGGACGTGGCCGAAGGCGTCGACGCCGACCTCGGCGGCGAACGTCTGCTGGTCCTGGACAGTCGCGTACATCCAGGCCACGCGGTCGCGGACGTATGTCGATATCCCCGTCGACGCCACGCGCGCCCCACTCACCTTCACGCCGAGCGCCAGGCAAAGCACCCACGCGACACCCACCACGAGCGCTGCCTGGATCGCGACCCTTCGATGCCCGCGCATCTGTTTGGCGAGCCGCACCACCGAGAACGCCATGACGACCGGAAGTCCGATCGCGAGCAGGCCGGCGCCCAGGACGCCCGCGACGGCACCAACCCAACCGAACGACCCTGAGAGGAACTCCACGGCATTGGGCAGGAGCACCCAGTCGAGGACCGGGTCGAACGACCTGCCCAGCACGGCGTGGAAACCCATGTCCAGCAGCTTCAGCAGGGTGACCAGTGCCAGGCTCACGCCGACGACAGTCGCCACCACCACCCTGGGCCGTGGTGGGAGGACGAGGAGCACGACAGCTCCGACGACCGCCTCCAGCGGGATGCGCACGAACGCTTGCGGATGCAGGAGCAGGAGGTTGTTCGGCAGCACCAGCCCGACGAAGACCACCAGTCCGGCCAGCGCGGTCGTCCCCCACACCAGGACCCGGGACTTGGCCGAACCCCCAGCCTGCGGGCCGTCGTCTGGGGCGGAGTCGGTCGCGCGATCCGGTCCGATCGCCGGAACCCGCCGGCGCTGCCGCCACTGCCACAGCACATCCCGCCCGAACGACCAGCTCAACAGCCCGAGGGCAACGAGCAGCGCACCCACTTCGACAGCTGCCGGGACAAGATCCACGCTCGCCACCACGAGGACGACACCCTGCACGACCGCGATGACCTTCCGGATGTACTTCGGCGGCAGCGGGATCCGCAGCCAGGGCAGGCCCCAGCTCGCGACGACATAGGCGTACCGCATGCCACCGATCGCGAGCACCCAGGGACCGAGCAGGACCGACACGAACACGCTGAGGACGAGAAGCAGGACGGCGTCGACCTCCATGTCGAACCGGGCGCCGAAGTCCGACGCCGTGTCGGTGCGCCGAGCGACCTTGCCGTCCACCCCGTCCAGCACCAGTGCCACTGCTGCGATCACTGCCATCAGCAGCGGAGCGGTCTGCCCGATCCGGTCGATCGCGATCGCGGTCACCCAGCCGATCAAGGTGAGCCGCAGCAGGGTGATCCAGTCCGCCGGGGTCAACGTACGCTTGCCGGCCCGACGGAACGTCGCGACGAGCGTCGCTCCAGCGCCGACCGTGAAGGCGAGGCCGGTGAGCCACCCGGTCGTTCCGAGCCCTGGATAGGCCGACAACCCGCCCAGCCCGCCGAGCTCGACGAGCCCAGCGAGCGCAAAGCCGGCACGCGGGAACGTTCTGGTCCTCGCGTCGGCATCCTTCTCCAGTCGGTCCGCCGCCCGGACGTCACTCATCTCGAACCTGCCGTCACCTCGGGTACGCGCGCCACCTTCAGGACCCGCTCTCCTCTTATTCGTCAGGGCGGCGCCAAAGGTTCAAACGCGCGGATCGGCGAGGTCGCAGCAGACGAGCCGCTCATCTGGGCGGAGCGCCAAGCGGCGCAGGCCGCCCCGGCGGCGTCCACATGGCGAGTCACACGTCCGCAAACCGGAACACGCCCGAATGCGGGCCGGTAGATGCTCTGGCCCGAGCACCTACCGACACCACCTGCTATCAGGCCACGCGGATCGAGAGTTGCGGATCGAGTGTCACCGATGCTCGACGGTGTCCCGGTCGACGACGCAGGGCTTGGGCTTGCCGGGCTTGTCGACCACCTTTCTCTCGAGCACGGCGCGTTCGAAGTCGGGGCCCAGGTCTGACCAGTACTTGTGGCCCAGATATTCGTACGTCGTCGAGGAGAGGATGATCCCCCGCGCCTCGAGTGCTCCCGCTGGACCGGACTCGTAGTAGATCATGACTCCCTTGCGGCCCGCGAGATCCTCGACATCGGTCCTGACCTCGACGCCCGGAATCCTCGCGATCGCCCGGTAGAGCGTGGCCTGGGTCTCCGGTTGCGCGGGCAGCCCGTCTGCGTCGCCGAGCAGCACCGAGCACAGCCAGAAGGCGCGATCGTGCAGCCAGTCACCCTTGACCCAGTTCTTGTCCCAGTCAGGCTCGTTGGCATAGATCCGCCTGACCTCCGCGTAGATCGTCTCGAGCGCCGCCTCGGGGTCGTTCGGCAATGACTCGTTGAACTCCCAGATGTCCCGCGGCGACCGGTTGTCGCGATCGACGCCCTTGTCGTAGCTGAACCGCGTCCAGTCCTTCCGGGTCACCACCTTGCCGTTGGTCATGCTGTCGCGCGCCAGCTCCTTGACGAAGATGTACTGGTCGTCGCGCGGTCTCTGCAGCGGTGCGTCGTCCTCGACCGTCGCGGCGGCGAGCTCCAGCACTTCCGCCGCCTCGGCGGTTGCCCCGGGTCCCATCCCACCCGGCAGCGACGACCCGAGGCCCTGGATGACGGTAGGCCCGGCGAACAGTGCGACCGCCAGCCCACCGGCCAGCGCCGCTTTCCACGCGAGACCTGGGAGCCTGGCGGGTGGCCTGAGGTTGCTTAGCATCCGCACACGCGAGGTGCGTGACATGGGCACTACGTCCTCACCCGATCGGTCGATCTGAGTTCACGGTGGCGCGCCCCGGTGGATCAGCCGACTAGCCTAGGCTTCGAAAAGCCAGTCCATGGTCTTCATCTTGTTGTCGCGATGAACGACGTCCCGTACGGTGAGCTGCTGGCTGGCGTCGACGACCCCTGCGACGACGTACGCCCCCTTGCCGGGATCGAACCGCTGTATCCCCGCATCGAGCCGTACCGCGTGCACGTGGACGCTCGGATGGAAGTCGACGACCACGGCGTTCTTCAGCACAGGCTCCAGCCCTCCCTCAGCGTCGGCGTGGCTCGCCTCCTCCAAGCTCGGTGGCTGCAACCAGACCGGCTCGCGCGACTGGAAGTATCCCACGAGCAGGTAGGCGGGCGCGGAAAGCTCGATCTCCAGGCTGACGCCGTGTTTGATGGCCTCGTCGCGCCTCACGCGAATGCCCGTCAAGCCGTCGAGCTCCTCGGCGACTCGGCGGATGTTTGCCTGCGTGGCGGCGAAGACCGAGGCATGTGCAGTGAGCGTGAAGGCCTCAGCGTGCGAAGACCGCACGGTGAAAGGCACCGGTCGATAGCGCTCCGGTGGTGGGGTGACCTCGCCCTCGTCCACGGCGACGGTCCCGCGGGCGAGGGCTGCGACGTTGCGTCGGAAGGTGGCGAGCTCCTCCTCGTACAACGGCAGACAGTCGCGCCAGTGGCTGTACGTCGCCCCGTCGGGGAAGGGCACTTTGCGCGCTCCGGTCTGCATGCTGTTGGCGTAGCGGTAGGCCTTGTCCGTCAACGTGACCAGGCGCTTGTAGTGCTCGACGCTCGCCTCGACCTCCCGTACCGCCGACCACAGCCGATCGATGTCCCGGTGCGGAGAGCCCGCCTGCGCCTCGCGATACAGGCAGACGGTCACGGCTGCCCGGATCCTGTGCGCGTAGAACCGCGCGAGCTCAGCCACGGCGTGGACGTCGTTGCGGATTGCGGCGTACTCGTTCGACTCCTTGACAGGACCTGCGGCCGGCCCGTCGATCGCACACACCGCCACGTCGGCGTAGTGCTCGATGTCCTCGGCCACGTCGAGCGGCGTCTCCCCCACATGCTCCTCGCCGTGTACTTCCCGTTCGGCGTACTGCTCGATTCGCTCCCCCTGGGGTGCATGGGATTCCCACAAATCGTCCCACGGACGGTATCGCTGAGCATTGATCAGCTGGCTCATCGTCATGCCAAGGCTGAACGTCTGCCGATTCCCCTCCGTGATCCCGACTCGTCGGATCGCGAGGGGCGCGATGTGTCCTATCGCCTCCAACGCATCCAGGGCTGCGGACGCGGCTTCGTCGCTTCCCAGTCGGAGTGCGAGCTGGTCGATCCAGTAGCGGCGCTCAGCGCGAGCGTCGCGGTCAGCCTTCCACGCGTACCGATGCCAAGCCGCAAACCAGATCCAGTCACGGTCCAGCTGACGCAGGCGAGGCTCCGCACGATCCGGCGCGTAAGGCCAGTCCCAGTAGAACAACGGATACAGGTGCAGGCCACGGGCTCCGAGACGATGCCGCATCGCCGCAACGCAACGCTGGATGAACGAGACCGCACCGAACCGGAAAGGCTCGAGGTTCGCCAGGATGTGGACGTTGACGATGTGGACGTCGGTCAGCGAGCTCAGCGTCTGGTGCTTCGCCTGCCAGCGGCCGCGAGGAGTCCACGTGGTGAGCGACTCACCGTTGTACTTGCCCATGGTCCACAACCGCGGGTACAACGTGCGAGCGCGGTCCAGGATCGGCACCGGGTCGACGGCGTGTGCCCGAAGGATGAGGGGCGGTGGTTCGGCGACACCTGCTTGCGCCACCCCGTCGTTCACGCCCGCGAGAATGGTCTGCGTGAACCACTCTGCTCCGTAAAGATCTCCGTGGAGCGTCTCGCCCAGGCAGACCATCAACCCGACGTCCGGATACGTACGGACGAACGCCGCGATCGCCGCTCTCGTGTACGCACTCACCAGCGGACTGGGCCGGGTCTGCAGCAGCGGCAGTCCATGGTGCTGGGCGAAGGGCAGCGGAATGTGGATGTTGTAGAACTTGATCACCAGTCGGATTCCACGCCGATCGGCCTCCGCCACGAGCCACTGCAGCTGCTCACGATTCAGGGCGAGCTCCGCTTCGGAGACCTCGAGGGCTTCCGGATACTCGTCGAGACGTACGAACGACGAGAACGGATGCCCGCTCCACAGGTAGACGACGTTCGCGCGCTGATCCAGAAGCAGGTCCAGGAACTGCGCCCACGCATCGCGGTCGTAGAACCACGGGAACCGCTCGGGCGTGATCGGATACTCGTACGTCTGGCGGGGAGGCTCGATCCGCGTCTTCTGCAAACCGACCGCAGGGCCGCGAATGACGAAATCCGGCGTCTCACCCTGCGCCAGATCGCGGGGAATCTCGCCCTTCTCGCGGACGATCCGCGCGAGCTCCTGGCAACCGTAGAGCACTCCGTTGTCGTTGCCGCCCGTCACGACGACAAGGCGACCGGGAAGGGAAGCCAGGTAGTACCCATCCTCGCCCGGAGCACCCGAGTGGTAGAGCAACGTCTCCTCGTTCTCGAGGTCGGCAACGGGCGCCGAGCGCCGAGGACCAACGAAGACCCGCACTGCGGGGGTCGCCGACTGGCCACCCGGTCGATGTGTCCGCCACGAGACGGCAGCCGCATCATCGGTCACGTCTACCTGCAGCCCACAAGCGACCAACGCCTGCTTCAGCAGCCCAACGCCGAACCGCACCCGCGGTGACGCCCCAGGTTCGCAGCCGATCACCACGTGAGCCATGACGGAACTCCTTTGGCTGACTAGCGGCGGTCAACCGTGCGGCCACATTAGGCATGGCGTTTCCACGTCCGGAAGGTACTGGTTTGCTGAGTACTTGGACTTTCTTGCGCCACTCGATCGTGACCGTTCCGCGCTTGATCGTTGCACCGGGACTGGGCCGATCACACCAGACAGGAGAACGACACGGAAGCTCACGAGACATGTCGGATCCGACTGCCGGCCACGCGCCGAACCCGGCTGCCCAGGACAGCGACTTCTGGCCCGATGTCGCTCTGGTCGCCTTGCGTGCGAACCTGCACCACTGCGAGCCCGAATGGCGACTCGCCCCGCGCGTACGCCCCAACCATCAAATCTGGCTCGTCGAGGCCGGATCCGGCGAGCTCACGGTGGCGCGCACCCAGCATCTGCTGGAGGGCGGTGTCGTCGTCCTGGTTCCGCCGGCCGTGCCGCACTGGGCGCACCACGATCCCCGCTCACCGCTGCAGTGCTACGTGTTGCATTTCGAGGTTCGGATTCTCGGGGCGCATGCGCCGGGTGCGCTTGCCGCGCTGCCCTCACTGCTTCGACCCCAGCCCTCGATCCTGCCCGAGCTGAGGGCGGCCGCAGCGGACATGTGCCGCGAGGTGGGCGACCCGGCGCCAGAGCACGTCCTGCTGGCGAACGCCGCGATTACTCGGTTGGTCGGCCTGCTGTGGTCTGTGAACACCGCGAACCGCAGCCTTGGCTCCATACGTGCGGCACTACCCGCGCATACCCGTTTGGAGCCTGTGCTCGCCCACATCGCTGACCACTACGACCGGCCTCTCACCCTCGCCGAACTCGCCTCGGTGGCTGGGCTGAGTCCGACTCACCTCAGCCACATCTTTCGGGGCGCGGTCGGCCTGTCGCCGTTCCAGTACCTGCAGCGCTACCGGATGCGCCGCGCGAGGCACCTGTTGCAGACGACCGATCTCGGGATCGCCGAGATCGGTCGTCGCGTCGGGTTCACCGACCCTGCGTACTTCAGCCGCGTGTTCCGCCGCTTGGAAGGCATGACGCCTACGCAGTACCGCGACATGTGCGCAACCGCGGCTTAGGGGCGGGTCAGCGCACCCACTTCCGAAGGTCGAGGTCGGTGATGGTGAACTGGTTCCTCGCGTCGGTCTTGTAGGCCGGACATTCACCCGTCTTGTCGCAGTACGGCGAGTAGGTCGTGACACTCATCGTCCGCGCAGCCGGGTCGACCTTCATGACCCGCAGATAGCCGTTCTCGGTGACGTCCGGGATGCTGTAGGTCTGGTAGTCGGCCTGGATCGCGTAGACGGGATTCCCATGGTCGCCGACCTCTATTCGCATTCCCTGGTTGACGTAATGGCCGGAGAGCACGAACCGGACGTTCGGGTACTTCTTCAGCACGTTCCAGATCCGGTCACCGACCGGTGTGCGTACATCACCGTTCTGGTACTCGTGCGTGTTGACGATGACGAGCTGGTTGCGGTGCTTGGCGATGACGCCCTCGGCCCAGGCAAGCTCCGCGTCGGTGGGGTTGAACGCGACGGTGATGACCAGCCAGTCGATCCCACCAGCTCGGAATTCGAAGTAGGTGTTGTCGCTTTGTTCCCTGGGGTGGTTGCCGCCGAACGTCCGCCACCGCTCGAAGAGGCGGAGGGGGAAGTACGTGTTGAAGTACGTCGTGCTGCGATCCTTCTCGATGTACTCCCACGGGTTGCAGGTCGCCGGTGGCTCACAGGCCCAGGCGTCGAAGTCATGGTTGCCGATCGCGAGCTGGTACGGCACCTTCCCGTCGAGGGGTTGCATGGCCATCTTGGCCCGCTCCCAGTCTGAGGTCCGCGAGGGCCACTCGACGACGTCTCCGACGTGTACGACGAACGGAATGTTCGCGCGTTTGCGCTCCTGAAGGATCCACTCAGTCTGGGCGTAGAACAGCTCGGGCTTGTTCTGAACCGCGAGCTGGGTGTCGGGAATCATCACGAGAGTGAAGGGCTTGCCCACCGGGTCTGCCTGGCTCGGTGTCGACGCGAACGCGCTGACAAGTGCGGCCAGCATGGTGGCACAGCCGGTCAAGGCAAGCCATCGACGAAGGCGAACGCGGGACCACATCGACGGACCCCCAATCAGGTCACACCACGTCATCGGAGATCCGGACGCACGCCGGCGACCAGCCGCTGGGTTCCCCTGAATCTCGGCTGCTGCACGTGAGCCGGCGGACTGCCTCGTCCGATATCCGAAATTGGTCTGTTGTCAACCGGAGAGTGTAGGCGGAGAAGACGCCACGTCAAGACATGCAAGTAGACCAATCAGGGAAGTCGAGCCCAAGGCATTGAAGCTACTGCAGCACTGGTTCGCGCTTTTCCACAGGCCAATCGCTGGCCCCCGTCGATGCTGAAATGGTCTGCTCAATGCCGGGTCGACGCCCTATGCTCGCCGGCATGGTGGCACCGGCTCTCCTGCTCGGGAACCCAGTCTCGGCGGCCTGGGCTGGCGCCCGACCGAGTGCACTCACCGCCCGCCGAGACCAGTCTGTACGGCGGCATCACCGACACGCCGAACATCGAGGAGTTGGCGAGCCACCACCAGCCAGAGCCGAACGACAGGGCTCCTGCCAGGCGAGTTGTCCACAATGCTCGCGGGCCGGCAGGAGCGCGCTGACGGCTGAGCACCGCCGCGAACTACGGCTTCGTCGCTGACAGATAAGCGGTCGCCAACCGGATACTGCCGCGCCCCTGCTCGACCAAGGGTCGCAAGTGGCGACAGAGTTCCTCACGCTCGTCCGGCGTCAGCACGTCCGCGATCACCTCACCGAAGCTCGGCACCTTGGGGTTCGGCACCGTCCGCAGGAACGACTCCCAGGCCCGCGGGCGTGGCGATCCGGCGTCCACCAGGAGCTCCAGGCGGACCGGCGCGAGACCCGCAGCCTCGGCCATGTCGACGAGGTCGCGTTCATCGAAGTCGAGCATCGGATCGGTGTCGGGGGGCAAGTACGCCTGGTAGGCCATCCGTACCCGCTCCGCCAGATGGGCGACAGCCGACAAGTCGTACCCCCAGAGCCAACCCGGTGGCCAGGGTGAGTTCCACCGGTTGATCGGTTCGAACAGCGATACCCGCCCTTGCGGACGGAGAACCCGGTGGAACTCACGGAACGCCCGAGCCTTGTCATGCACGTAGATGAGGACCGATCGCGTGGTGACGGCATCGACCGACTCGTCGGCGACCGGCGTGAGGTCGTCCGCCGATGCCCGGACGAACCGACAACGGTCGGTGACACCCAGGTCTCTCGCGCCTTGCTTGCAGGTGTCGAGCAGATCGTGCGAGATGTCGGAGAAGACGACCTCTTCGGCACCGCGGTCGATGGCACCGAACCCGATCAGGCCGTCGCCGCAGCCGACGTCCAGGACAACCGCCTTCTCGACGGGTTCGGCCTTCTCGAGCACCTTGTCCCTGACCCCAGCGAGGTACTCCAGTGTGGGGCGGCGATCCCCATCGGCAAAGCGTCGTTCGAGAATCCATTCCGCCCATCGGTCGCGCGCCGTCACGTGCGTCACCTTATCGGTTCGGCGGCGTCGTCGTCCGGACGATGCCGTCGCGCGGCAGCGTTGGCGACCGGACAGCTCCCATGGTCTCGACCGCAGGCGTCGGTGTCGCACAGTCGACAGATCCACCGTGTCGCCCCGGGCCCTCGCACGAAGCCCGCGACCAACTTGGCCATCAACGCGTCCAGGCAGTCTCGCTCCTCGGGAGACAGCTGGCTCAACGCCGTACCAAGCACCGACTCCCGTGCTTGCGCGACGCGTTCGGCGACCCGGCGTCCCTTGCGGGTCAATGTCACCGCAGTGGAGCGTCGGTCTTCACCGGGCCTGCGTTCGACATAGCCGGCCTCGACGAGCCGATCGACCAGCCGCACCGCACCGGACGACGTGAGCCCGAGCACCTGACGCAACAGATCGATCGTGGGTCGGTCGAGGAAGTGATAAAGAGCCGACAGCGCGACAGCGGCCGTGCTCGACACACCACTTCGTTCCGTGACCGCATCGTCGACGCGGTCGGAGATGACCAGCGCCAACGCCCCCAGCACGTTGGCTTGACGTCTCAGATCACTCACGAAATCTCATAATCGAGCGTGAGCGGCATGTACGGATAGTCGCTGTGCGTCGACACACTCACCGCCTTACCGACCAGGCCCTCCAGCTCACCCGTAGCGGCTCCAGGAACTGTCTCCAGCTCCATGCGCGCGGTTTCGCCGTCGTACGTCCCATGACCACGTAGCACGAGACTGCCCTGACGGTCGTTGAGCCGGCCCACGATGTGCAGCAACGCGACGAAGCTGCTGGTGCCGTCCGGGAGGTAGTAGAGCAGCGACTCCATGCTGGCCTCGGCATCGAGCTCACCGCTGGCCGCCCGCAAGGTCACGTCGGCACGCGAGAACTTCGCGCCACCCTCCAGCTCACGGTAGGGCTTCTCGTCCCACGCCTTGATCTCGAACTTGGTGTGAAGGTGCATGCCCGCAATCATATGTGTGAGTCATACACATGTCTAGCCACGGCCAGGGATTCCTGCTGATCTTCCGCGGAAGGCTTGCAGGACCAGGCGAGCGAAAGCTCGAAGGCGTACGGCGGGCAGTCGCGGAGGAGCTCGCGCGGCTAATCTTCGCCGAGCTGTGAGTGGCGCGGGTTCAGATGTGCGGGTCGTCCAGCGCACCGGCGTCGTGGACGAGCAGTGCGATCTGGACCCGGTTGTTCAGGTGCAGCTTGTCGAGGATGCGCGAGATGTGTGTCTTCACGGTCGGCACGCTGAGGTGGAGGGTGGCGCCGATCTCCGCGTTGGACTTGCCCTGAGCGACCGCGCACGCGATCGTGTGCTCCCGGTCGCTGAGCAGCGCCAGACGCTTTCTCGCCTGCTCTTTGCGCTGGTCCTCGTCCGACTCCGCCACGCGGGCCATGAGGCGACGCAGCACGGTAGGAGACAGCACCGGATTGCCTCGTGCGACCTGCCGTATGGCTCGAACGATCTCGTCCGGCGGGGTGTCCTTCAGGACGAATCCTGCAGCACCGGCACGCAGCGCTCGTACGACATGAGCGTCCGCATCGAACGTCGTCAAGATGATGACCTCCGGCGCCCCAGCGCGGGCCCGCAAGGCCTCCGTGGCCGCCAGCCCGTCCATGCCGGGCATCCGGATGTCCATGAGGACCACATCCGAGGCCTGCTGAGCAGTCACGGCCAGCGCATCCGCGCCGTCCCCTGCTTCGGCGACCACCCGGAGGTCCGGCGCACCGCCCAGCATCATTCGCAATCCGGCACGCAGCAACGGATCGTCGTCGACGATGACCACCCGGATCTCGGACGACCCCGGCGGAGCGTTCGGCTCGGATGCGTCAGCCGGTGCGGTCATGCCGGCCAGGGTAACCAGGCCGCCAGGCGAAACCCGCCGGAGGCGGTGGGTCCGTGCTCGAGCCGTCCACCCGCGAGCGCCGCGCGCTCGGCCAGACCCACCAAGCCCTGGCCCTGGCCCTTCGGGCGGACGACCTTGGGGCTCGCCTGCGGCGCCCCGTTGCGTACCTCCACCGTGAGCCCACGACCGGGACCACCGGCGACCGCGACATTCACCTCGGCGCCGGGGGCATGCTTGCGGACGTTCGTCAACCCTTCCTGGACGATCCGGTACGCAGTCCGACCGACACCGTCCGGAACGGCGGCAGCGATGGTGGTGTCTCGGCCACTCTGGTTGCTCGTCCGGTTCCCGGCACTCGTGCCGCTCGGTAGGTCGGTACGCAGGCTGACCCGCATCCCGCCACGTACCGACTCGGCGATCAGCTCGGACAGGTCGCTCAGGGTCGGCTGGGGAAGCTCCCCCACCGGAGCCCGCAGCACCCCGATCACCTCACGCAGGTCCTGCAGCGCCTGATGCGCGTTCTCCCGGATGACCTTGGCCGCCTGCGCGATCTCCTCACGGGGAGCATCGGGTCGGTACTCCAGGGCGCCCGCGTGGACGCTCAACAGCGACAGCCGGTGTCCGAGCACGTCGTGCATCTCCCGGGCGATCTGCTCCCGGATCTCGTGCTGCACCTGCTCGGCCCGCAGCCTGGCCTCGGCCCTCGCCTTGTCCACCAACTGCCGGCGGGACCGGATGTAAAGACCCCATCCGACGACGGCGCCTTGGACGGCGACACCGAGCAGGAAGAGGAGCAGGCGAGGCGTGTCAGGCTCCGGTCGGATGATCGCGTATCCGGCGGCAGCGACCAGGCTCAGCGCGAAGATCGCTCCCGTCGTGCGGGGGCGCCGGTGGATCGCCACCGTGAGCAGGGAGACCAGCATCGCACCGGCGACGAGTTCGGAGAATGTGGACAAAGCGACCAATACCACCGCCAGGTGAACCGGCCATCGGCGGCGGAGCCACAGCGCGATGCAGCCCAGGCCCCCGACTATCTGGTCGAGGTCGAACAACCACGCCGGGTCAGGCAGGGTCGCGGACGTGAGACGGGCCTGCGACGTGAGGATCCCATAGCACGCCGCGGACACGAAGAGGACGATGTCCGCAATCCAGTCGCGCAGTGTGCGCCTCGCCGGTCGCGCGGCCTCGGGGTCCATCGCCCGGGGATCCTACCGGCGGACCGCACGCAAGCGTCCGCTCGGAGAGGGAACACCTACCGAGGTCGCGCGAGGTCGATACCTTCGGATGACCCGGCACGGCCGCCAGGCGACTTCGGTCGACGCAGGAGATCCTCGCGGCTGATCCGCCCACCCGACCATTGCCCTTAGCCTCGAGGGCCATGCGCGTGCTCGTCGGGCTCGTGGGCGGCCTGCTGATCCTGCAAGGCATCGGCGCCATCGCCAATCACATGCTGGGCGGTCCGTTCGGCACCCTGTTCCTCGTCGCCCACCTGTCCTTCCTGGCCGGCTACCGGGGCTACGCGAGCTTCATGCTGGCCGTTCTCGGCCTGACACTGGTGGTCGCGGCCAGCCGGGCTGGCCGTCCCTCGGCCGCCGCCGACGAGGCAGGTGTGCCGACGACCGGCACTCGCGCACGATCCGCCCTCGCGCCGGCCGTGGGCTTGTTCCTCCTTGCCCCGCTGGTCGGGGAGTATCTGCTCGGAAACGTGCCCATCTCGGAGATCTTCGCGCTGCCGATTCTCGCGTTGATGTATGGAGGCGGGGCGCTTCTGGTTCGGGAGGTGACGCGACGTCTCGGGCGTGGGTGGCCCACGATGTTCTTACTCGCCTTGGCGTACGGCGTCATCGAACCCGGCCTGCTCGACCATTCCCTGTTCAATCCGTCGTTCGAGGGCCTGGACGCGCTGAACAGCCCGTCGTACGTCCCTGCGCTCGGCCTGAGCGCCGCCAACGCCTTGTCGTATCCCGTCGGCCACGCGGTGTGGAGCATCAGTGTGCCGATTGCCGTCGTGGAGACGTTGGTGCCGGCGCGGCGTACCACCCCGTGGCTAGGCACGATCGGTCTTGCTGTCACCGCCATGGCTTACCTGCTCGGCGGGGCTCTTGTCTTCAACTGGGCCCGAACCACCGAGGGGTTCCTGCCATCGATCCCGCAGATGCTGGGAGCCGGCATCGTGGCCGCTGGCCTGATCGTCGTGGCGTTCCTCGTCGGCAGGTCACCCAGACCCACCGTCGATCGGCGGGCGCCGAAGCCCTGGCTGGTCGGCGCGAGCGCGTTCGTCGTCTCGAGCCTGTACAGCGCCCGTGGTGAGAGCTGGTGGGACGTCGGGGTCGGCGTCGTGCTCGTTGGCGTCGCCGCCGTCGTCGTGGCTCGGTGGTCCCGGCGCTCAGGCTGGGGTGCCGCCCACCGGCTAGCGCTCGCCGGGGGCGCGCTGCTGACGTACGCCTGGCTGGGATTCGTTCTGCTCGTCCTCAAAGGGACGGCCGACACGCTCAACCTGACCGGTCAGGGCCTGTTGGTGGCCGGGGCGATTGTGTTGCTCAGCGTCGCCCGGGCGGTCGTACGGAAGGAGCCTGGACACGATGAATCGGAACGGCCAGACAGTCGTCGGCCCGCCTCCCGGTGAGCGCGCGATCGTCTGGAGCGGCTTCCCGGTAGCCGGGGCGGTCGCCGGCTGGGTGGCCACCCTGGTGGCCGGCTGGGTGGCTTCGCTGCCCTGGGCGCCGTTCCAGGGACCGTTCCGACTTCTCGCCTCGGTCGCCGACCGGCCGCTCACCGCTGTCGTCGCCGTGGCTGTCGGGGCACTTGCCGGGCTGGTGCTCGCGTTCGTGGCCGAGAGCGAGTACGTGATCGTCACAGTGGACCGTGACGAGATCACCGTGGCCCGCGGGGACTCCTCCCAGACAGTGCCACGGGCGTCGGTGCACGCTGTCTTTGTCGACCAGAAGGACCTGGTCGTGCTGGGCCCGAACACCGAAGAACTCGTACGCCGGGGCGGCAGCCTTCCCAAGGTCGCGCGGCTCGCGGCGGTGTTCCGCACGTACGGCTACCCGTGGCGACCAGATGGCGACCCCTACCGGGACCACTACCGCCGCTGGGTGGAGGACTCCCCCGACCTGCCGGCGAGCATCAACGCGCTGCTCAAGGCCCGGGCCCGTGCACTGGAGAAGCGCGATCGAGCTGACGCTGCCGACCTGCGCCGTGAGCTCGTCAGGCTCGGCATCGTCGTGCGCGACCAGAAAGATCGCCAATTCTGGCGTCGCGCACAGTCGAACTCCGACCGACCGAGTAGTGCCTCGCCCTAGTCACGCCAGGCGGTAGCCCTTCCGTAGAGACGCAGACCTTGCCTCAGGTCGTGGCGGATCGACCGCGAGGCGACGTGGTCTTGGCGGCCACCGCTTTGATCAACGATCTGGTCTGCGCCCAGCGACCCCAGGCGACGAAACCGCACACGGCACACAGCCCTGCGGTGATGCCCGCCCAGGAGCCGCCAGGAATCACGAACAGGTTCGCCAAGGTCGCACCCACCATCACCCCCGCGAGACCCAGGGCGGCCAGACCGGCCAAGGGCGGGATCAGCAGTCCGATCGAGCCAGCCAGCTCCAGCACCCCCACGAAGTATCGGAACCACTGTCCCAAGCCGATCGCGTCGAACATCTCGGGCTGGCTTCCAGCGCCGATCAGCTTGGGCACCGCATGCCAGATCCCGAGGTACGCGGCCACCCCGACCTGCGCTACCCACAACAGGACGTTCAGTGGGCCGCCACGAGTCTGCGTGATGGAGCCGCTTGTGTTGCCTTTGGATCGAGTCGACATGGTGAGCACCGCACCTTCTCCGCGATCGTCGCGGTCTCTCGTCTTCACACACCGCACGGGTGCGAGCACAACTCGGTTCAAGCCGCGAGCGCCAGATTAGCCGGAAGCGGATCCGCAGGTGGCCGGCTCGATCGGCTCACCTGGGCGTCAGCGGGACGTCCGATGCACAAGGACAATGGTCGCCTGTGACCATCACGATCCACCTGCCTCCGGACCCGTCCGGCGTCGTCCGGTTCGTCGTCTCACCACTTGTCGAGTTCGGCTGGGCCTGGCACGTCCTCGTGGGTGCTGATCATCATCCAGGGCGCGCGCAATGGGTCGCGGACGTCCACGCTGTGCTGCCCGACGAGGTGGCCAGCGACCTGCATGCGTGGTCGTTCGCGGTCAGGGCCATTCGATCCACGTTCATGGTCGATCCGACAGTGGTGCCGCCAGCTGGTTGGAAGGAACAGCTGCGGCGTCTGGCAGGCCTGCCAGTCGACGACTTCGCCACTATGGCAGTACGACCACTCGCCCGGCTTCGCGGCAAGCCGGACAACGTCCATGATCCACGAGTGCGGAACAGAGTCGTCGCGCTCGCCCGAGCTCGAGGCTCCGCCTCCGCGGACATCGTCTCGCTCGTCCTGCGCGATCCGCCGACCGCGCAAGCCAATCTGGTCACGCTCGTGAACACGTGTTGGTCACTGTTCTTTCGCGACGAGTGGGAGGCGGCAAGGCCGTTGCTGGATCGCGAACTCGCGCTGCGGTCACGCCTGAGCAAACGCGACCCCCTCCGGGCATTGCGCGGCCTCTCGCCTGCGATCAGCGTCGACGAGAAGACTCGGACGGTCTTCGTCGACAAGATGCAGAGCAAACGTCTCGACGTCGCAGGGCGTGGGCTCCTGCTGGTACCGAGCACCTATGCCGAGCCACATATCTATGTCGCCGATGAACCCGGCCGACCAGTCGTCGTCCATTACCCGGTGCCGATGGTCAGCCGAAGCGCCGACAGCCGCTTCGTCCAGCGCGCATTGACCGTGTTGGCACATCCCGCACGGCTGGAGATCTGCCGGGCGATCGCGGTCGAACCACGCTCCGCACACGAGATCGCACGCTTGTGGCGATTCTCCGAGAGCACCGTGACCAAGCACCTGTCGGCCTTGCGAGCCGCCGGATTGGTGACGTCCGACCGGGTAGGACGCTTCGTCCGGTACTCGCTGAACGGATCCGCGATCGAGGCCCTCGGAACCGACCTGCTGGAAGTCTTGCGTCGCTAGCGACGTCTGCCGGAAATGAGCAGACGTCGCTCCCCTGGTGTCACGCCTGCTTAGGCTCCCGTCCATGACGACAGATGAGGAGATGCCGCTCCCGGTTGCCGAGGCGCGACGCCGCACGGCCGCCGACCGAGACCTTCTGATCGACGTCGTACGCGGAAAGACGCCCGACGAACTCCGTGCGCCGTATCGGGTGCGTGGTGGGCCACTCGGAGACTTCTGCGAATCCCTGCACGACCTCCTGGCACACGTCCAGATGTGGGACGAGATCAACCTTGCAGTGCTCGCAGAAGCGCGACGAGGTCGTGCCCATTGGAGTATCGACTCGCGCTGGGAGACCCCGGAAGTCGGACAGTTGCTCAACCGCGCAGGTGTGGCGGCCGGTCGCCTTCTGCCGAGCGACCTTCTCCTGCACAAGTTTCGGGCAAGCCGTGATGCCTTGCTCGCGGAACTGTCCTGCTACGACGAGCAAGCTTGGGTTGGTCCGACGTTGACGGTCAAACGAGAAGTGAAGAGCGTGGGCGAGCTCGCACAGTACGTCATGACCGTTCCAGGCAGGCAGGCGTACTGGCACGCGGCTTTTCATCTCGGTGTTCCACTGCAGAGCTTGACGAACCCACCGGCCGATCCGGAGGTGGTCGCCTGATGCCGCTCGATCCAGATCTGCAAGCACTGCTTGCCGAGAGCGGCGATGCTCCGCCGCTCGAGTCCATGTCGTTGGAGGAAGCCCGCGCACTGACCCGTGGTGTCGTGGCGTGGCAAGGGGAGGCGGTGCAGGTGGCCGACGTCCGCGACGTGTACGCACCTGGTGAGGCCGGACCGGTGACCGTTCGCCTGTACCGTCCGTTCGATGCGCCGTCACCAGCACCCGTGCTGGTCTGGGCGCACGCGGGCGGCTGGATCCGAGGCGACCTCGACACGTGGGATACGCCATTGAAGGATCTGGCGCACAGGACGAGCGCTGTCGTCGCAAGCGTGGACTACCGGTTGGCGCCTGAGACCCGGTTCCCGGGAGCTTTGCACGACGTCGTTGCCGCTCTTCGTTACATCGCTCGCGATGCCGTCGAGCTCGACGTCGATCCCCAACGCATCGCGATTGGTGGCGACAGCTCGGGTGGGAACCTCGCGGCCGCAACCGCCTTGATGGTGCGCGACCTGAACCTCGGTCCGCAGATCGTGGCGCAGGTGCTCATCCACCCTCCCACCGATCCCGCTTACGCGGCGCCGAGTTTCATCCGGCACGCCGACGGTCGGCCGCTCGACGACAGCGAGCTGAGACAACGAGACGACATGCGCTACCTGTGGTCTCAGTACCTGCCATCGCCGTATGCGGCCGACCATCCCTACGCCGCGCCGATGCGCGCCGCGAACCTCTCCGGCCTTCCGCCTGCCATCGTCGCGACCGCAGAGTTCGACCTTCTGCGCGAGGATGGTGAGCGGTTCGCCGCTCGCCTCGCCGAGGCGGGTGTACCGGTCCGCCTACGCCGGTTCGACGGAATGACCCATTCGTTCCTGCACTTTGCCGGCCGGGTGCCGGCAGCCAAGGCGTTGCCAGAGTGGATAGCGGCTGAACTCGAGCCACTGCTTCGGTCCCCGTGACAAAGGTGTGGGTATCCGTGACACGTGGCGGCCACGGATACCCACACCGCCGTGAGTCTCAGCTCACTTCACGAGGTGCAGCTGCGGGCCAGCCTTCTGGGCAGCAGACGCGGCGCTCCCGAAGAGCTCGGACAACGGCTGGAAGAACGACTGGAAGCCAGGACCACAGCCTCCGACCGTGCCACCAGACGTGATCCCAATGCCCATGTCGCCCTGGAAGAGCAGACCACCGCTGTCACCCGGTTGGACACAGACGTTCGTCTCGATCAGGTCGAACACCGTGCCCTCGGCGTAGTTCACCGTACGCCCGTAGCCGATCAGAGTGCCCGACGTCAGACCAGTGGTCGAGCCGACCTTCTGGACCGACGAGTTCGCAGGCGGGTTGCCGATGGTGGTGATCGAGCCGTTGGTCAGCGGCAGCGACAAGTTGGTGACCCGGATGAACCCGTAGTCGTTGCCTGGGAAGCTCGACAGGTACGTCGTGCCGATGGTCTCCCCACTGCCCGTCGTCCAGCTCGTACCGATGTTCGTGCAGTGTCCAGCAGTCACGACGTAGTTGGACACGCCATCGGTCGCGATGAGCGCTGCCGAGCAACGTCCACCACCTGTGTAAATGGCGTCACCAGGACCGAGGAACAGCTGTGGCGCACGAGCCACCCGCTCGATTCGGATGTTGTCGTTCATCTGGCGGGCGCGCCGAAGGAACGCCCTGGTAGCGGCATCGTTGTCGCCCTTCGGAACGCTGATGACGACGGTGCGGGTCGCAGGATCCACACCCCAGGAGAGTCCGACCGTCGCCTCCGTACCTGCGTACTGATCGAGATTGCTCTGGAGCGCTTCCAGCTGTGCGACGCTTGGCTTGGCAGAAACTGCCGAGCGTTCCTGGGCGTTCGCAGGGACCACGGCGAACAAGGACGCGGCAGCCAAGCTGATGCAACCGACCAACACTGCGATGATGCGTCTTCGGATCAGCTCACGAAACATCGTCCACTACCTTCCGCCGCCAACCCCCGTAGGCGGTGGCGGCATCCTCGCCGAGCAATGAACGCGCCACCGGCAAAGAAATGCCGGGTACAGCAAACGAACTCGAATCAAGCGAGCCGGGGCGCTTGTGGTCTAGCAGCGTAGGGAAGATCGGTTTGCGCACACTAGATCTGCAGTCGTGATCTGACCGCATGTGGACGCCCGTTCACTCTTTGTACTTGTCGTCGGACGCCTGGCCGACATGCCTTCAGTCCATGGTGTTCCGTCCACCTGCCGTGGCCTGTGGCATCACCGATTCACTAGGATGCAGGCATTGACGCGTTAGACAAATTGTGCCGACCCGATCGCTATCCACGGTCGGCCACGTATGACCCGGCCTGGCTGCTGCAGCTCGACATGGGTCCGCACCCGTTGTGGCAGCTCGAGGATCTCCTAGCCGACATAGCACTGCCGGCTGGCGCCCACGTGCTCGATCTCGGCGCGGGCAAAGGTGCGACGTCGGTCTACCTTGCCCGTGAGTATGGAGTCACTGTCACGTCGCTTGATCTGTGGGTGCCTGCTAAGGAACGCGAGCAGGTGTGCGCTGCCGAGGGCGTTGCAGAGCGCGTCACTGCCATCGAGGGCGACGTGCGAACTGTCGACCTTGGCAGCGACGCGTTCGACGCGATCGTGTCCGTCGATGCCTTCGAGTACTTCGGAACCGACGTGCATCTGCTGCCAACGTTGCTTCCAGCGCTCAAATCAGGCGGCTGGCTGGCCATGTCGACACCGGCATTGCGTGAGGATCCCTACACCGTCGGAATTCCACCGCACGTGGAACGCGTGCTGGGGTGGGAGGCTGCTGCCTGGCACACACCCGACTGGTGGGCACGCCACTGGGAACTGTCAGGAATGCTCACGGATGTGCGAGCGCGTTGGCAGGACGGTGGTCGGGACAGCTGGCTGCTCTGGGAGCAAGCTCGCCGCGCGCTCACCAACGAGGCCGAACCAGGTGCCGTTCTCGAGATGCTCCAGGCTGACACCGACGAACAGATCGGCTTCGCCTTGGTCTCGGCACGCAAGCGGTAGCGGTCGGCGACACCGGCATACCTGAGACTCCGCTCACACGTTCCGCAAGTGGGAAAACATCTCTTCCGCACGGCGAAGGCGCACCGAAGCGCCGAAGCTCATGACAGAAAGGCTTCCATCACCTGACGCGACGTCCCGTAGTCGGGACCCAGCGTGAGGACGACCTCATGAACGGTCAGACCGTGATGCATGCGGGCAACTCGCCGTGAGATGGGTATGGCATCCATGGCTAGGGACGTCGGGAGGTGCCCGTGTCGACCGGACCGTTCGTCGTGCTGGTGCTGTGGGTGCTGGAAAGTCGTGGCAATCGGACGGCTTCGTCTCGGCCAGCGGTAGTCGCCTCATCGCCGGAATCCGTCTGCTGATCAGGGCCTCACGTGATCCTGCCGCTGGTCTTGCTGACCATGGCCGCACTCGCGGTCATCACCCCGCTCATCACCACGGCTCTTCGTCGGAACGCGGGGTACGTGCTCGCCGCCGGTTTTTGTGGGGTCGGCGTCCTTCTCGGGACCCAGATGGGGAACGTGCTGGCGGGGCGAACCCTCACCGCATCCCTTCCGTGGATCCCAGCGCTCGGCGTGTCAGCAACCTTGCGCCTCGACGGCCTCGCGGCATTGTTCTGCCTGCTCGTGCTGGGTGTCGGCGTGCTGATCATGGGCTACTGCCCGCGGTACCTCCAGCCCGACGGCAGACACACGCAGATCTACGTCCTGCTCACCCTCTTCGGCACGGCGATGCTGGGCCTGGTGCTGGCAGACGATCTCGTCCTGCTGTTCGTGTTCTGGGAGCTCACCAGTGTCTTCTCGTTCCTCCTCATCGGTGCCGGGCGGGAAGGTGCCGTGAGACCGGCCATCCGGGCCATTGTCGTGACGTCCTTCGGCGGGCTCGGTCTGTTGGTGGCCGTGATCCTGCTGGAGGCAACCGGAACCACCAGGCTGAGCGACATCCTCGCCCGTCCCGAGCTCATTCTCGACTCGTGGCTGGCCTTCCCGATTGGCACGCTCATCGTGCTCGCGGCTTTCACCAAGTCAGCGCAGATCCCGTTCCAGTTCTGGTTGCCGGGCGCGATGGTCGCGATCACGCCGGTCAGCGCATACCTGCATGCCGCGACCATGGTCAAGGCCGGGATCTATCTCCTCATGCGGTTCGCTCCGGTCTACTCGGGCGAGATCGTGTGGTCGGCGACGCTCGTCGTCATAGGCCTCGCGACCGCTGTGTATGGGGCCCTGGTTGCCCTGCGCGAACACGATCTCAAGGCACTGCTTGCCTACTCGACGGTCAGCCAGCTCGGCCTGATCATCAGCGTCATCGGCGTCGGTACGCCGGTCGCGTTGGCGGCGGCAGCACTCCACACGTTCGCCCACGCGTTGTTCAAGGCAACCCTCTTCATGCTGGTCGGCATCATCGACCGGGAAGCGGGCAGCAGAGATCTCCGCCAGCTGTCCGGGCTGTGGCGGGTGATGCCGATCACCGCGGTCCTCACCGGACTCGCCGCGTTGTCGCTCGCGGGAGTTCCCCCACTGCTCGGTTTCGTCAGCAAGGAGACGGTGTTCCAAGGCTTGTTCCAGGCCGCCTTCACACCCTGGGCTGGAACCCTCGTCGGCGTCACCGGCGTGGTGGCGTCCGCGCTCACGTTCGCCTACAGCATGCGGATCTTCTACGACGCGTTCGGCGGCCCGACACTGCAGCGCCAGCTGTATGAGCCGTCCCTCGCCTTCCTCGCCCCGGCGGCGGTTTCCGCCGTCGCCGGCCTGGCGCTCGGCCTCGCCGTCGCCTACCTCGCTCCCGTGGTGCGCCGAGCGATCGTCGACATGGAGCCTTCAGCTGACGTACCGGAGTTCGCGTTGTGGCACGGATGGAGCCCCGAGCTGGCCCTCTCAGCCGCGACGATCGTCGTGGGCACGGTGTTGTTTCTCATACGGGACCGGGTGGACCTGGTGCTCTCCCATCTGCCTTCGTCCGCGAGTGGGAGAGGGTTCGACCGCCTCTACGCCGGGCTTCTGCGTCTCGGAGCCGTCAGCACGGCACCGGCACAGCGCGCCGGGCTGTCGTGGTATGTCGCACCGATCTTCGGCGGGCTCGTCGCCCTCGCGGTGGCGGGCATGGTGATGCGAGGACCGCTCCCCGCACCGCCAGCGCCGACATCCCGTCTCGGCGATGTCCCCGTGGTGACCCTCCTCGCCCTCGCCGTCGCCGGGCTGGTGACGACACGCTCGGCACTGACAGCGATCGCATCGGTCGGCCTCGTCGGCATCGTCGTCACCGGCTGGCTGCTGCTCGCAGGCGCACCCGACGTCGCCCTCACCCTGCTCGTGGTCGAGGTCCTGACCGCCGTCGTCGCGATGCTGGTCCTGCGCAGGCTTCCTCTCGAGTTCGCGCGGCCTGCCCGGTGGCGGACGGCGTGGACCGCGGGTCTCGGCCTCCTGATCGGGTTGGCTGCGGCAGCGGCGACCTGGGAGTTCACCGGGCGGCGCGGGCTGTCGCCGGTCGGGAAGGACCTTCTGCGCTCCGCCGTGCCAGAAACCGGCGGCCACAACGTGGTCAACGTCATCCTGGTGGAGTTCCGGGCGTTGGACACTCTCGGTGAGGCAACGGTGCTGGGCGTCGCAGCGATGGGCCTGCTCACGTTGCTCGGACCGCGACGACTGGGAGACGGGCGCCACGGCCGAGGTGAGGAGGCCTTGCCGCCCGGCGGGGTCGAGTTCGTGGTGACGTACCGCGCCTTGGCGCCCGGCATGGTCCTGCTCTCCGCGTACCTCTTCCTGCGCGGCCACAACCACCCCGGAGGCGGCTTCATCGCAGCCCTCGTCGCGGGCACCGCCCTGGCCTTCGGCTGTCTTGCGTTCGGCGCCGCGACGCAATGGCGGCCACCACCCGGACCGCTCATCGCCGGGGGCCTCCTGCTGAGCGTCGGCGTCGCAACGGCGGCCACCGTGGCTGGACTGCCGTTCTTGACGCCTGCGCATGTCGAGCTGGACGTTCCTGGCGTCGGCACGATCACGTTGAGTTCTGCCCTGCTGTTCGACCTCGGGGTCTATTCGTTGGTGCTCGGACTCCTGGCCACGGCGCTAGGCCGCCTCGCAGGAGGATCCGCCGACGATGGCGAGTACGACGATCGGTCAGGGAAAGGATCCTCACCACATGGTTCTCACCCGGAAGGAGCACCATGACGGCCGCCATCGCCGTGGGGATCCTCGCTGGAGCAGGTGTCTACCTGATCCTGCAGCCACACCTCCTTCGGGTGATCTTCGGCTTCGTCCTGCTCGGACACGGCGTGAACCTGCTGCTCGTGGCCGCAGGAGGGATGGCGCGTCGGCGGGCCCCGTTGCTGGGAACTGGCGACCTGTCGCAGATGGCCGACCCGCTGCCGCAGGCTTTCGTGCTGACCGCGATCGTGATCACGTTCGGCATCACGATCTACCTCCTGGCGTTGGTCCGTGCCGATCAGCAGGGTGACGACGGTGGCGATGGCGAGCCGGGAGGCGGTGGGCCAGACGAGCCATGCGATGAGACAGCGGGGCGAGCGCCGCGCCGGGCCGGCCCGCCATGACCAGTGCTCTCCTCCCCCTCGGGTTCGCAGGCCCTCTCCTGTCGGCTGGGGTCCTCGTCGCCCTGCCGCGACGCCAGCTGGTGCACCGGGTTCTCGGGTTGGTGAGCAACGCGGCCGTCGTGGTGCTGGGTTTGGCGCTCGTGTCGCAAACCGCCGACGGAACCGTTCTGTCGCAAGACGTCGGTGGCTGGCCGCCCGGGCTCGCGATCGTGCTCGCCGCCGACCTCTTCAGCTCCCTCATGGTGTGCGTGACCGGTGTGCTCGTGATCGCCTGCCTGGCTTTCGCCTGGGTGAGCGGCGAGGACCGAGAACCTTGGTTCGGACCGCTCGTTCTCGTCCTCTGTGCGGGGACCTACGGCGCCTACCTCACCGCCGACCTTTTCAACCTCTTCGTCCTCATCGAGGTGATGCTCGTCCCGTCGTACGTCCTGCTCACCCTGACGGGCGACTCCGGCCGGCTCGCCGCGAGCCGGATCTACGTGCCGGTCAGCCTGCTCGCGTCCACCGTCCTGCTCACGGGGATCGCACTGGTCTACGGCGTAACCGGCGCCGTGAACCTCGGTGAGCTCGCGGGTAGCGGCGCGCGTGTGCCTGCCGCCGCACTGGCGTTCGCGGTCGTGATGCTCGGCCTGGCATACAAGGCGGCCGTCGTGCCGTTGCACACTTGGCTCCCCCGAACCTATCCCTACGCCAAGCCCACCGTGACCGCGCTGTTCTCCGGCCTGCTCACGAAGGTCGGGGTCTATGCGCTCATCCGGATCTACGCGGTGGTCTTCGACGGCGCACCACGGTTTCGCTTGGTGATCCTCGCCCTTGCCATCGTGACGATGGCGATCGGAGGCCTGGGGACGGTCGGCGCACGGACCATGCGGTCGATCCTGTCGTTCAGCATGGTCAACCAGATCGGCTTCGCACTGATGGGTCTGGGGCTCTTCAGCATCGCTGGCCTTGCTGCCTCGATCTTCTTCCTCCTGCAGTACGTCCTGGCCAAGGCAGCCGCCTTCCTCTGTGCCGGCGCTGTGGAACACACGTACGGCACAGGTCGGCTCGACGCCCTCGGCGGGCTGGCAGCTCGTGACCCGTTGCTCGCGGTGGCGTTTGCGATCGGTGCGATGTCGCTCGGCGGCGTGCCGCCGTTCTCGGGGTTCGTGGCGAAGTACGCCTTGATCCGCGCCGCCGTCCTCGATGCGCAGTACCTCGCTGCCGCCGTGGCAGTGATGGCCGGGCTCCTGACCCTGGTCGCCATGGTCATGATGTGGACCAGCGTCTTCTGGGCAAGGCAACCGGGACAGCTCCCGCTAGGTGGAGGGCGGCCATCCACGTTCGCCTCACGACTCGCCATCCCCGCACTGGCGCTCGCGGTCTGGTCGGTGGTCTTCGGCGTGACCGCCCAACCGTTGCTTGCGATGGCGGACCGAGCCGCGGCGGGTCTCGTCGACACGTCGGCGTACGTACGGGCGGTGTCGCCATGAGAAAGCTCACCATGTGGCTGCGGCGCGGACTCGTCCGTACGTACCGGATCATCGCCTTCGTCGTCCTCTACGCGTATGAGTTCCTCTACTCGAACGCCATCGTGATGTGGGAGATCGTCACACCAGGAAGTCGTCTCGCGCCTGCGATCCTCCAACTCCGCCTGCGCTCGCGAAGCCGAAGAGAGATCGTGTCGCTTGCCAACTTCATGACGCTCACGCCGGGGACACTCGCCGTCGAGGTCCGCATGGATCCGCCAACCCTCTTCATGCACGTGATGCACGCCCACGACGTGGAGGCGTTTCGAAGAAGGCTGTCGCAGCTGGAGGACCGGATGCTGGCCGCTTTCCGACCGGTCGGGTACGGGGAACGACCGGAGTAGGACCAAGGACACGGAGGTGATGTCGATGATCGTGCTCGACGCCATGCTGGTGACGATCGCCATGGCCCTGGGGGTCGCAGTCGTCCGGTTGATCGTCGGACCGGCCGACGCCGATCGGGTGATCGGGCTCGACTTCGCCTTCGTGGCATTGATCGCAGGCGTGTCATTGCTTGCCGTACGCCTGGACACGCTCGCACTGCTCGATCTCGTCCTGGCGGCCACCCTCGTAGGATTTCTCGCCACCGTCGCCATCGCACGGCTGATCGAGGAGAGGTCCTCATGACGACGCTTCTCACTGCGTTGGCGTACGCGTTGACGATCGTCGGGACCGCACTCATCGCGACGGCGGCGATCGGACTGATCCGGCTACCGGATGCCTACAACCGGACGAACGCGGTGGCCAAGGCGGCAAGCTTGGGTTTGGTTTGTGTCCTGCTCGGTGTTCTGGCCTTCCGACCTGGTGTCACCACCGCCATCACCCTTCTTCTCGCGACGGCGCTTCAGCTGTTCACGGCACCGATCGGGGGATATGCGGTCGGCCGCTGCGCTTATCGTTCGGGTGCGCCGCTCACGCCCGCCACCCATCGCGACGAGCTTGGCGGTCGGGTCTGACAGCGCTGATCTGACAGCGAGCGAGGTCGCTGCTGACGACGTGCCTGTGGTCGTACGCAACGCTCAACCGCACCTGTCCGTCTCACCTCCGTGCAGCACACAGGAAGCCTCACCTTTGTGCAACTCACGCAGGAAGCGGGAGTGCAGGAGGTTGCCACACACCCCACCTCAGACGGTCGCCGTTCGACTGCGGATCATCTTGTCGGCGGTGACGACGACAGCGACGACCAGAGCCACCACGACGATACGAAGCCAGGAAGAGGGCGGAAGCGGAGCAGTTTCGAAGAGGGCATTCATGACAGGGAGGTACGTGATTGCTCCCTGGGCGATGACCTGCAGGCTGATGCCCACGATGATCCAGGGATTGCTGAAGACACCGACATGCCACATGGACCGGCTGAAGGATCGACAGCTCAGCAGGTAGCCCGTCTCCACCGCGATGACGAGACCGACCGCGGCGGTTCTCGCCTGGGCGAGAGTCGCACCATGACGTTGCTCCCAGTCGAATACCCACAAGACTCCCCCGACGATGAGCACGGCTACCAGCAAGGTGCGCAAGGCGAGGCTCATGGTGAGCAGCGGCTGTGCGGGCGAGCGCGGCGGACGCCGCATGATACCGGCCTCCTTGGGTTCGAAGGCCAGCATGAGGCCCAGGAAAACCGCGGTCGTCATGTTGATCCACAGGATCTGGGTCGGCAGGACCGGCAGCGAGAGCCCGAGGAGGATGACGACCAGGATCACCAAGCCCTGGCCGAGGTTCGTGGGGAGCGTCCACACGAGGTACTTCATCAGGTTGTCGAAGACCGCGCGTCCTTCCTCCACGGCCGCTTCAATGGTCGCGAAGTCGTCGTCCAGCAGGACCATGTCGGCTGCGTCCCTCGCGACCTCCGTCCCCGTCCGTCCCATGGCGACGCCGATGTCGGCCTGGCGAAGCGCCGATGCGTCATTCACGCCGTCACCGGTCACCGCGACGATGTGGCCGCGTGACTGAAGCGCCTTGACGAGATCGAGCTTTTGGTCAGGCGACATCCGCGCGAAGACCGAGGCACGCTCGACCGCACTGGCCTGCTCCTCGGCAGGGATGCATGCAAACTCCTGGCCGGTGAGGACCGTGCTGTCGCGGTTGTCTGTGAGGCCGATGCGGGCGGCGACGGCTGCGGCCGTCGTGGCCTGGTCTCCGGTGACCATCTTGACGGCGATGCCAGCCACATGGCACGAGGCCACCGCTGCTGGCACTGCAGGACGCGGTGGATCGAACATGCCGACGAGCCCGGTGAGAAGGAGGATGTCCGGGAGAAGGTCCTCATCGAATCTCCGCGGGTCGTCGACCCGACCCATCGCGATGGCAAGCACGCGAAGGCCGTCGCCTCCGAGACACTCGGCTGCATGAAGGACTCGCTCGTGGCTCAGCCGGCGTGCGGTGCCGTCCGCTGACATCTGGCCCCTACAAAGGCCGAGAATGCGCTCCACCGCGCCCTTGACGAGCACCACGTATCCGCCGCTCTCGCGGTCTTCGTGAAGTGTGGCCATATACCGGCGCTCGGAGCTGAACGGAATCGTCGCTTCGCGTGGCAACCGTCGAGCCACCTGTTCTGGGCTGTAACCCCCTTTTGTGGCGGCGACAAGCAGAGCCACCTCGGTGGGGTCCCCCAGCACGCTTGTTCGGCCGTCGTCATGCTTCAGGCTGGCGTCGTTGCAACCCGCACCCGCGAGGAGCGACCACACCAACGCCTGACTGGCCGACACGTCGACCGGCTGACCACGCTCGTCACACACCTCCCCGGCCGTGGAGTATCCGACGCCGGTGACGCTGTACGTCCTGTCGGGCGTCCAGAGGACGCGCACGGTCATCGCGTTCTCGGTGAGCGTTCCCGTCTTGTCCGAGCAGATCACCGTCGTGCTCCCGAGAGTCTCGACCGCAGGCAGACGACGAATCACCGCGCGCCTGCGGGCCATCCGAGACATGCCGATGGCGAGCACGATCGTCACGACCGCTGGTAGGCCCTCCGGAATGATCGCGACGGCCAGCGCGATCGCGGCGATGAACATCTCGACTGCGCTTTCACCGCGTAGGACACCGATCGCGAGCGTCGCCAACGCCAGCGCAAGGATGACGACCGTGAGGAGCCTGCTGAACCATGCAAGCTTGCGGGTCAGCGGTGTCTCCAAGGGCTCCGCCGTTGCCACGAGGCGATGGATCTCGCCCAGCTCGGTCTCCCCACCTGTGGCGACGGTGATGCCGGTACCGCTGCCGCCTGTGACGAGTGTTCCGGAGTAGACCATGTTCCGGCGATCGGCAACCGGCGTCCCGGGAGGCAGGACCACCTCGTCCTTCTCGACAGGTACCGACTCGCCCGTGAGCGACGACTCGTCGACTCGTAGCTCGTCGAGCCGAACCAGGCGTAGATCGGCTGGCACTCTGTCACCGGCTTGGATGCGTACGACATCCCCCGGCACCAGCTCCTCTGACGGGACCTTCCGTTCCCGCCCGTCTCGCACGACGCGCGCCTCGGTACGCACCATCGAGCGGAGAGCATCGAGAGCTGCGTACGCCTTCGACTCCTGCAGGAAGCCTGTGACCGTATTGACCAGCACCACGCCGATGATCACGCTCGCGTCGACCAGCCTGCCCAGCACGAGCGCGATCGCCGCGGCTGCGAGCAGAACGTAGACCAACGGGTGCTGAAACTGGTTCAGAAACCTCCTAGCCGGGCTCGCCACGGCGGTCCCGGGGAGCTGATTGGGCCCGTAGAGATCTCGCCGGCGGCGTGCCTCAGCTTCGGACAGCCCTCTGACGTGATCGGTCTCGAGCAGCAGGACCACTTCGTGTGCAGTTACGTAATGGTGCAGGCTCTTGTCCGTCGCCAGCACCTTCTGCGTCGGGCCCCCGTTCGACGCCACGCCCACATTCGACGTCGCCATGTCTTCACCGAGCTAGGGGCCTGCGTCCTGAACGGGTCGACGGCATGCCAGGCGAAAACGACGAACTCGGCTGAGGGGTCCATAGGTCGGCACCTGGGCGATCGTCGATGCCGAGCTTCGGTTCGGCCGATCCGCAAGGCCATCCCCCGAATGCGTCCCGCAGGGAGTCGTCCGAATCGCTCCGGATGTCCGCCGCTGCCCGGACGCGCGGCCGAGAGTCACGGCTCGTCATGGTCGTGAGCCTTTGTCGCTCGTCATGAAGCCTCCGCTAGGCAGGAGGCGGAGGACGAGGGCGAGGACGAACGACATGAACGAGAACGAGATGGTGGGACAGGTTGTCGTCGGGTACGACGGATCGGACACCGCCGCGGCTGCGCTCGCATGGGGCACCGACGAAGCGCGCATGCACGGCGCGGAGCTTGTCGTGATCTCGGTGTTGGAACGACGTATGGATTCGAACCGAGCCTCGGATGATCCCGACGTAGTGCTGAAGCTGCGTGAAGGCGCAGAAAAGGTCATCGGAGACCGTCCGGCCGATCTCCGCATCCGGGTGGGCTCGCCTGCCGCTGAGCTCACCGCCGCGTGCGCACCAGGAGATCGTCTGGTCGTCGGATCACGCGGGCTCAGCCGCTTCGCCGGTCTGAGGTTGGGATCGGTCAGCCGGGCTTGCTTGTATCAGGCACCCTGTCCGGTCGCAGTGGTACGACGGCGAGCGGCGCATCCCAGGCCTCGTCGCAAGGTCGTCGTCGGTGTCGACGGATCCGCGAACGGGGACCGGGCGTTGCTGGTGGCCGCGGAGGAGGCCCGCATACGCGGTGCAGCGCTCCATGCGGTGCACGCGAGTCACTGGGAGCCTGTCGGCCTGATCGCGCCCACGAGCGAAGAACTCATCGCATGGGGCGAGAACCTCATCGCCAAACACCTGGAACGCACCGGTGTGCAGGCACAGCCGGTGGTGCGCGCGGGACACGCAGCCGACGTCCTCGTCCGTAGCGGCCGGTACGCGGACCTGCTCGTCGTCGGGTCCCGCGGCCGGAACCCGCTGATGGGCCTGCTTTTGGGCTCGGTCAGCGACTACTGTGCCCAACACGCTCCATGCCCTGTGCTTGTCGTCCCACCGTCGACGGAATAGGCGGACGCGGGTCAAGTGGCAACGGAACGAGGTCGTGATGGCGGCCTTCCGCAACACTCACGAATCGAAAGCCGCAGACCTGCGGTTCTTGCTGCCGGCCGTCAGCCAACGGCAGTCGACCGTGGCGTCACGATGCGCTGCGCGGCCTCGACGGCGGCCGCACGGCGTGCGGCCACCTCGGCCTCGTCGTCGACGTCGCTCCCGGACAGCATGCGTGCGGTCTGCGGCGCTGCGGACCAGTAACTCGAGAGCGCGATGAGCAGGAAGACCAGGTGGCCGGGTGCGATGCCGTCATCGATGATTCCGGCCTTCTGCGCCGCAGCGATCGCCGCAGCCTTCTCGGTGTAGATCCTGCTGCGGCTCGCCTCGTCGGCGACGGCACCGGTGTCCAGCAGTCCTTCCCAGAGCACCAGGCGAGCCAGGTCAGGATGCGCGCGCTGGTAGTCGAACGTACGGCCCACGAACTCCCCGACATCGGCCACGCTCGTGATGGTCAGCGGGACGGCGGGGGCGATCGCCTCGACCTCACGACTGATCACGATCGAGAACAGCTTGGCCTTGTCGCCGAAGTAGTTGTAGACCCGCTCGCGGTTGATCCTGGCACGCCTCGCGATCCGATCGATGGTCGTGGCTGCTGGGCCGTGCGCTGCGAACTCTGCCAGCGCCGCCTGGTAGATGCGCTTCTTCGTGCCCTCGACGTCCCAACCCATGGACGAACCTTAACCAACGCCAACGTTCTCGTTGGGGCGCCGCTAGGCCGCAGATGCACGGCGGTACTCACCTGCCCTCAGGTCGGCGATGAGGCTGGGGCCCATTGGCTGCCAACCGAGCCGCTCACGCGTCCACGTGCTCGAGGCTCGCATGTCGCGGCCGACGAACATCGACAGCCAGCCGAAATGATCCGCCGTCTCGTCTTGCGACAATGACACGACCGGCACGCCGAGCCCTGCGCCGATGGCTTCGGCGATCTCCCGCATCGGCACGCCTTCCTCGGCGACCGCGTGGTACCGCGCACCGGACTCGTGCTGCTCGAGCGTCAAGCGGTAAAGGCGAGCGACGTCGCTCACATGCGCCGCCGACCAACGGTTCGCACCCTCGTCGACGTAGGCCGATACCCCTTCTCACGCGCGAGGTCGATCAGCCACGTGATGAGGCATTCCAAATGACCATGTGCACTACGCCTGCCGGGGGTGCACTACGTGCCGACACGTGTCACAGGTCCGACAAACCGTCGGATTCGCACTCGCTATACGGTCCGCAAGCCTCCCGACCGCCACGTACGGCAGATCCGTGGGGTCATCGGATCAGCTCATGCCCGCGCCGGATGCCCCCTAGCCTCGCTTGGCGCCCGGCGGGCCGGCGAGCTCCCTAGGTCGGCACCCGCTCGCAGCTGGAGACCGTCACTGCTCAGCTGCAGCACCATGGAGAGCGAGGTCGACCAGGCGAGGGACAAGCGTCTCGTCAAAGGGCACTTTGAGCACGAGCAGGCGGTGATAACAGGCACCCCAGAGCTGGTCGACGATCACGTCCAGGTCGGCATCCGCCCGTAGCTGCCCCTGCGCCTGGGCGACCTTCAGCCGCTCACGGGCAAGCTCGCGCCGCGGCCGCGCATAGTGCTCCGCCCACGCGCGGGCCAGGTCGGCATCCATCTGGGCTGCACCGATCAGTTCGGACACAGGCTTGGCAGCACCATCGCGAGTCAACCAGCGCACGAACGCGGTCAGCTGGGCGATGAGGTCTGCCCGAACGTCACCCGTGTTCGGGAACTCGAGGATCGGCTCGCTCTGGGCGAAGTACGCCTCGGCGGCCAGCGCGCCCGGCGAAGGCCACCACTTGTACAACGTGACCTTGCTCGACCCCGCCTCCTTGGCGACGCGGTCGAACGTCACCGCCCGCAACCCCTCTCGCAGCAGTAGTCGGCCTGCGGCAGCGAGCACGCTCGCGCGGACCTCGGCCGCCGGCCTGCGCCCACGGCCCCGCCGGCGCGTCGTGGGTACGTCCGTCATCGACCTCACTCAATTCTTATATGAACGAACTGTACATTTCTTGCCTGGCACGTTAATGTACATCGTGTTCATATCCTACGAGAGGAACGCCATGACGAGCACCATCAACCGTGTCGCGATCGTGACCGGCGGCTCCGGTGGCATCGGCCGGGCCAGTACGCTGCGCCTGGCCTCCGACGGAATCGCCGTCGTCGTCCACTACAACCGCAACGAGGCCAAGGCCGCTGAGGTCGTGAGATCCATCACCGAGTCAGGAGGACGCGCGGTAGCCGCAAGTGGCGACATCGCCGACGAAGCGGCGGCCACAGCGCTGTTCGACGTGGCTGAGCGCGAGTTCGGCGGTGTCGACGTCCTGGTGCATACAGCCGGGATCATGCCGCTTGCGCCGATCGCCCAACTCGACCTGGAGGTCTTCGACCGGGTCCAGCGCGTCAACGTGCGCGGCACGTTCGTCGTCGACAAACTCGCCGCCCAACGGTTGCGAGCCGGCGGGGCGATCATCAACTTCTCCACCTCGGTCACCCGCCTCCAGCCACCGACCTACGGCGCCTACGCGGCGTCCAAAGGCGCGGTCGAGGCGATCACGCTGATCCTCGCCCGCGAACTCCGTGGCCGCGACATCACCGTCAACGCCATCGCGCCCGGTCCCACGGCCACCCCGCTGTTCCTGGAGGGAAAAAGCCAAGAGCTGATCGAGCAGATCGCGAACAACAACCCGTTCGGGCGCCTTGGCACGCCCGAGGACATCGCCGAGGCCGTCGCGTTCCTTGCCGGCCCTGGCCGCTGGGTCAACGGCCAAACCGTCTTCGTCAACGGCGGCGCGGCCTGAACGCTCACCGGCCTGACACACACGGCCTTTGTACGCCGCTGGCGTACCACGAATCCCTGGAGCTGACCCGATGAGCCACCGCCTCACCCTGCTCCGCCGAGCCGTCGCCGCGACGGCCGCACTCGCGAGCAGCGTGTTTTTCATAGGATGCGCGGGCGCGAGTTCGGATCCGTAAGCCGCGACCCCGTTGGCTGACTCACCCGCGCTCCTCTGCGTGGAGGTGATCGAGCCAGCATCGTGAGAACCTGTGGCTCAGCGGCCAGCGAGCTGAGCGAAGCTGTCGAGCATCGCGGTGAGGCCGAGGCTGAAATGGTCCTCGGGGCCCGCCTCGTCGTCACTCTTGGCGAGAAGGTTGTACTCCGGTGACTCAGGGGCCGGCTTTCTGCTGCGACCTTCGCCGCCAAGATGGCGGACAGCGAGGGTGAGGGCGTGACCGACCACGAACTCCCGTACGCATCGGAGGACCTGCAAGGCGACGCCGGGGGTGAAACCAGCGTTGGTCATGAGCTCGATCATGCGGTTGCCGGCGTCGATGGATGCTCGTGAGCGAAGCGGGCGTGTCGCGAAGATGGTGACCGCGTGCGGGTGAGCGAGCAGGGTGTCCCGCAGGCGATGAGCGTACTGCTCGAGCAGGACACGCCACGGCTCGTTCCACGGCAAGGTGTCGACGTCGACTTCCGCGAAGAGCGTTTCCGCGACGCCGTCGAAGAGGTCCTCCTGGTCGGCGAAGTACCGGTAGACGGCCATCGGATCCACGCCAAGCTCGGCGCCGAGTTTGCGCATGGAGAACTTGTCCAGCCCGATGTCGTCCACGAGCGCCAGAGCCATGGCGGCGATGTACTCGCGACTCAGCGTCGGCCTGGTCGGCGGGACCGGTCGCGTCCGGCGTCGGTGGTCGTTCATGAGTGCAGAGTTCAGTCAGACGACAAGCAAACTACTCGGGCTTCGGGTAGGCCGGCGTGCCCGCCCGGACCTCTCCAAATGCACACCGAGTGTCTCACCACGAGGACGTGGGCGTGCGCGTCCCACGCTGTCCGGGTCCGGTGGACTACGCGAACCGTGATGTCGACCGGTGGCCTGATGGCCGAACGCGCCGCCCCAGGTCGTGGCATCCACCACCGGATTGTCTACGGTGTAGTGAACTGTCTACACTGTAGATCATGCAGATGCCTTCCACTGGTGGACACCGGGACGCCACGAGGCTGGCGACCATCGGAAGCCTGGGTGTCGCCGCATTCGTGGTGCTGGTCGCGGCCTTGCATGTTCTCGACCCCGACCGGGATCCGATCAGCATCACGGTCAGTGAGTACGTTCTCGGACCGTACGGCTGGCTGCTCAGCTTCGCCGCGCTGGCGTTCGGCCTCGGCATACTCACCATCACCGTGGCGGTCGCCGGGATCTTGCCGTCCCCTCGCCCCCGCGTCGGCCTTACCGCACTCGCCCTCGCTGGGCTCGGCATGGTGGTGGTCGGCGGGTTCCCGACCGATCCCATCGACCCCACCGATCCACACTTCGTCACCACGGCCGGCACCATCCACGCCGCGGCCGGCATCTTGTCGTTCACCTGCTTCGCTCTCGCCGCCCCGCTGCTCGCCCGATCCACCGCCCGAGCTACGAACACCCCAGCGCTGTGCCCGCTCGCGGTCGTACCCCTGATGGGTTACGTGCTGTTCTGGGCGACCGGCATCCTGGACAGCCAACTCGGCGGCCTGTTCAACAGCCGCTCCGCCACGGGTCTCGGTGAACGGCTCATGGCGGTGACGTTCATCATCTGGCTGCTCGCGATCAGCGTCAGTGTCCGCCGCGCTGCCGCACAGGTCCAGCCAACCTCCAGCAGCCCAGCGTGAGACTCGCCCACTCCCAAGGAAGACCATCTCGATAGGACCGGGCGGACGCTGCACGCCGAGCATGACGCGTCCTGCGTACGCGGCCGCCGGAACGGACCGTACCCCTGAGGCTCAAGGGACGGAGTCCCACTGCGACCGGATCCCGGCGAGGAGCAGGTCCAGCCCAGTGACGAACTGCTCGCGGTCGTCATGGGTACGAAGCTGGGCAGCGACGCCGTGCAGGAAGGGGTAAATCTGCGGGTCGAGTTCGGCCAGTCGTGCTGACCGTTCGGCCAGCCACTCATCCCGGGTGTGGGTCGCGGCGACTGTCAACGCGCTTCTCGTCATCTGGGCGGCGACGCCGAGGACGTAGGTGAAGATCGCTGTCGCCACGAAGAACTGGCGGTCCGCAGGGACGCCGTACGACGCAAGTAACGTGCCGATGCGGTCAAGCAGTCGCATCGCACTCGGTACACCCGTGCTCCGAGGCAAGTGCAGGCCGATCCACGGATGCTGGTCGAGGGTGTCGAGCAGGGAGAGCGCGAGGGATCGGATGGCATCCAGCTCGTCACCGTCGACATCCGCTTCGCCGGATTCGCATTCGGAGAGGATCGTGTCGCACGCGAGGTCGAGCAGGGCGTCGCGATTATTCACATGCCAGTAGATCGACCCTGCGCCGGTGCGCAGGCGTTCCGCCAAGGCGCGGACGGTGAGACCTCGCTCGCCGCTCTCGTCCAGGATCCGGACCGCCTCCCGTACGACGGCTTCGCGCGTGAGGGACTCGCCTTTCGGGCGACGGCCACTGGTTCGCTGCGCACTCACGGAACAATCTTGACATGAATGGAATGCCGTTCCAATATTCTCAGGTTATGGAACAGCGCTCCAATCTCTCGGATCCGTCGGTTGAGCGACCAGACCGTCCGCGTTCGCTTCGTGCGGCATGGGTAGCGATCGCGGGTCTGGCCGCTGTGTTCTTGATCGAGATGGTCGACACGTCGGTGCTGAACGTCGCGTTGCCGACGATCGCACGTGACTTGTCCGCGTCGGCTACGGAGCTGCAGTGGGCAAGCGGTGCCTACGCGCTGGTCTTCGGCGGATTCATGCTCGCGTTCGGTGCGGTCGCAGACCGATTCGGTCGTCGCCGGATCATGCTGATCGCGCTCGTGCTGTTCGGCCTGGCGAACCTGTCCGTCGTACTAGTAGCCGATCCGATTGGCCTGATCGTCATCCGGGTTCTCGTGGGCCTCGCCGCGGCGATGACTGCACCTGGGTCCATGGCGCTCTCGTTCCGCTTGTTCGACGACGATGCGCTGCGGGTGAAGGCGACTGCCCTGATCTCCACGGTCGGATTCGTTGGCCTCGCACTCGGTCCTACCGTGGGCGGTCTCGTCCTCTCGGTCGCCCCCTGGCAGACGCTGCTGTTGGTGAACGTGCCAATCGCACTGCTCGCCGCACTCGGGATCCGGTTCGGAATCCGACCCGACCGGCCTGAGGAACTGCACCGCGCACCCATCGACCTGCTCGGTGCGTTGCTCGGCACGGTGGCGGTCGTGCTCGCTCTGCTAGCCCCGACGTTGTTCGTCGACCTCGGGTGGAGCGACCCGCTGCCCTGGATCGCGCTTGTCACGGCTGGCGGCGCAATCGTGGGCTTTCTCCTGCGTCAACGGCTGGCCGCCCACCCACTCCTCGACCTGTCGCTGCTGCGTCGCGCCCCGGTCACACGCGGGCTGAGCCTTCAGGCCGCCCTCGGGCTCGCCACCGCGGGCATCGGATACACCGTCACTCTCCAGCTGCAGCTCGCATGGGGCTGGCCCCCGGCGCTCGCCGCCCTCGGTGTCGTTCCCCAGGTGCTCACCATGATCGCCATCGCACCCTTCGTGGAACGCATCGTCAAGAAGATCGGCCTGGATCGCGCCGGAATGATCGGCTCAGCTGCCGCTGCTGCCGGACTTCTCGACTATGCCCTCCTCGGCCGCTACCATTACGGGTTCATCGCGACTGCGATCGTGCTCATCGCCGCGGGCATGCGCACCACGCTGATCACTGCCATGATCAACGTCATGCGCGGCCTCCCACCCGAGCGTACTTCGATCGGCGTGGCACTGAGCGACACCGCTCAGAAGGTCGCGGCCGGCATCGGTATCGCTCTCGTCGGCTTGGTCATCGCTGGCTCACTCGGAGGCGACTTGACCGGTGCAGCCTGGACCGCTGAGCGTGTCACCACCTTCGAGAACGCCGTTTCCGTCGGTGTGCTCCTCCTCGCCGCAGGCGCTGCGGCGCTCGTTGCAGGCGGCATCCGATCCACGCGACGATCGCGGTCGACACCAACCGTGGCTCGACGACCAGGCGACCGAACGCCACACGCTCGGGCTGACGTACGCCGAAGAGCGCCGAATTAGATCCGCTCCCCAGAGGCGGACATCAAGACGACGAGAGGCACGTGCGGCTTTGGCGGATCTGCGGGGCTGAGCCTGAGGAACGAGCTCACGTCCGAACTGGGCAACGCTTGAGATGTAGAGCAGCGTCGCCTCCAAGCGCCGTAGAGATCCTCACGAGCAGTTCTCGATCACCGTCGTCAAAGCGACGTCCGATGGCTCACCTAGTCGGGGTCGGCCGTGCCCACCACATGAAACTCGATCCGATAGAGCAACGTGTCGTCGTGGATCGGTCCGGCGTGTGCAGCGCGACGACGAAGCGCCTCGAGGTCGGGTTCTCCGGTCCGGGCGAGATCTTCCTGGCTGATGGACGAGAACGGCACCAGCTCGATCTCGTCGACCTCGATCATGACGGAGCCACTTCGGTAGATACCACCGACCTTGACCTTCGGTCGCGACCAGAGCCGGTAGGAGACGGTGATGGTTCCGTCCGCCACCCGGTCGCGAAGGTCGGCGCTGAACTGCATCCTCTGAGATTCTCGTCGGCCACACTCGGTCGTGCAATCCAGCAGGGAATGCAGGGGCTTGGTACGGGTAGGCCGGCTTGCTCCGGGAGATGGCGGCCCGTACTTGCTCCGGCGTCGTTACGGCGCCGTCATCACGGCTGAATGACGGGTACGTGAGTCAGCAAAGCCGGCCCGAGACGCGCTTGAAGATGCGAGACGGCAGGCCTGATGGTGAAGATGATCAACAGATCCCGAGGCGTGAGGTACAACTGCCGTACTGCCGATGTCAAAGCCCTTCTTGATCATCGGAAGGGCGACCGTGGTGGAGCTGACGGGACTCGAACCCGTGACCCCCTCCATGCCATGGAGGTGCGCTACCAGACTGCGCTACAGCCCCGCTATGCGTCAGCGAGCACTCGCGGACGCACCCGATGGTCAGTGTACGTACGACACGACCACCTTGACCGGGCTCAGCGAGCATACCGGGTCATCGCCGGACAGGTGAAATCAGGTCCACCTGCATCCGCCACAGCCCGGAAAGTCGATCAGGCGGAGCTCACCCGATCGTCGCTGAGGACCGGTTCAGGCAACGTGCCAGCGTTCCACTCGATGATCCTCCAGCCTCGACGACCGGGCTCGCAGACCACCCACGAGCAGTTGCCGAGCCCACCGAACGCCTCCCAGTGCGCAGGCGGCAGACCGACGAGGCGGGCGATGCCCACCCGCGTGGCGAGGCCGTGCGACACGGCCACCACGGTCTCGCCGTCATCGACGAGCTCGATGGCGCGACGAAAGCCCTTCTCGGCCCGCTCTGCGACCTCTGCGAGCGTCTCACCATGACCGCCACGCCGGAAGTCCTCACCGGCCGCCGCGAGCGCGGCGATCTCTGGGTGCCTCGCATGCACCTCGGCGCGTGTGAGGCCCGCCCACGAGCCGAGGTCGATCTCGCGCAGGTCGGGGTCGTACGTCACGGTCAGGCTGGTGATCCGGGCGAGCTCGGCGGCGGTTTGCGCCGCCCGTCGCAAGTCGCTGGACACGAGGGCGGCCGGTCGCAACGCCGCCAAGCGCGCCGCCGCAGCTCGCGCCTGGGCGATGCCGTGGTCATCTAGCGGTACGTCGGTCTGCCCCTGGCCGCGCCCCTCCACGTTCCAGGCGGTCTGGCCATGCCGCCAGACCACCAGGCGCGCCGCGCTCACAGGTCGACACCGGTCGGCCGCGCGTCGCCCGGCGACGACGCACCACCGACCAGGACGGCCTCAGGGATCGGAATCTCCGGGCAATCCCGCCACAACCGCTCCAGAGCGTAGAACTCACGCTCTTCGGTGTGCTGGACGTGGATTACGAGATCGCCGTAGTCGAGAAGCACCCAGCGGTTGTCGACTTCGCCTTCGCGGCGGTACGGCTTGGCGCCGGCCACGGCAAGACGATCGACGATCTCGTCGACGATTGCCCCGACCTGGCGATCATTGGAAGCTGAGCAGAGGAGGAACACGTCGGCCAAGGCAAGCCGCTCGGAGACGTCGAACGCCACGATGTCGTGGGCCAGCTTGTCAGAGGCTGCACGAGCGGCGAGCAGTGCCAGCTCGACGGCGTGAGTCGTTGCAGGCACGAGATCCTTTCTCGACGATCCAGGACAAGCCTGGCGTATGTCGTCGTTTGTGTGTCCGACTTCTTGCCTGGTCGGGTGTCGCCACCCGCCCATCGCCTCCAGGATGTCACGTCCGGCGGTACATCCGCCTCTTGTTGATGTACTGCACGATCCCGTCGGGTACCAAATACCAGATCGGTCGACCGGCTGCGACACGCTCGCGACACTCCGTAGACGAGATCGCCAAAGCGGGGATCTCGAGCAACGTCACCGCATCCTTCGGCACGTGGTCGATATCGATCCGATGCCCGGGCCGAGTGCAGCCGACGAAATGGGCCATCTCGAAGAGCTGATCAACGTCGCGCCACGTGAGGATCTGCGTCAGCGCGTCAGCCCCGGTGATGAAGAAGAACTGCGCCGCCTCGCCGCGCTCTCTACGCAGGTCGCGGAGCGTGTCGATGGTATACGTCGGACCCGGGCGGTCGATGTCGACTCGGCTCACGGAGAACCTGGGATTCGAGGCCGTGGCGATCACGGTCATGAGGTAGCGATCCTCTGCGGGCGAGACGACCCGATCGGTCTTCTGCCAGGGCTGCCCAGTGGGGACGAAGATCACTTCGTCGAGGTCGAACCACGCCTGCACTTCGCTGGCAGCTACCAGGTGGCCATGATGGATCGGGTCGAACGTGCCACCCATCACGCCCAGACGAGGCGGGTTGTTCACAAGCGTCTCCTGCGCGTTGATGGGGTCGAGCCCTCGCCGGCAGGTCGACTCTGACCTGCTGACAGCCGGAAAGGCTCAGGAATCGCTCTAGCTGTGCGGCCGGCCCTTCCCGAATGCCAACGTGATGAGGAGCAGGGCCAGCAGGGCGGCGAAGACACTGATGCCGTACACCAGGGAGGGAGCCGGCAGCTCCCGGTGTGGCGCCTCAGCCACGACCGTGGCGGCGAGTGTGGTGACGAACGAACTCATGTCGGGGAGCTTAACGCCCGCCGTTCAGGGACGAACCTGACCCTCGCCGACCACGACGTACTTGGTCGAGGTCAGCTCCGGCAGACCCATCGGGCCGCGCGCGTGCAGCTTCTGGGTGGAGATGCCGATCTCCGCACCGAACCCGAACTCGCCACCGTCGGTGAAGGCCGTCGAGGTGTTGACCATGACCGCGGCCGAGTCGATGAGCTGGACGAAGCGCCGCGCCGCTTGCTGCGAGCGGGTGACGATCGCCTCGGTATGTCCCGATCCGTACGAACGAATGTGCTCGCACGCGTCGTCCAGCGAGTCCACCACGGCTGCCGAGATGTCGAGCGACAGGTACTCCGCCCTGAAGTCGTCCTCGGTCGCCGGCACGACCGTCTTGTCGTCGTACGCCCGAATGCGTTCGTCACCGTGTACCGTGACACCGGCCTCGGCCAGCGCCTTCAGCGCTCGCGGCACGAACTCGTCAGCGACTGCGGCATGGACGAGGAACGACTCGGCCGCGTTGCACACGCTCGGGCGCCGGGTCTTGGAGTTGATCAGGATCTTGAGCGCCATGTCGAGGTCGGCGTCCGCGTCGACGTACACGTGGCAGTTGCCGACGCCGGTCTCGATCACCGGCACCGTCGACTCCTCGACGACGCTCCGGATCAGTGCGGCACCGCCGCGCGGGATCAGGACGTCGACGAGACCGCGTGCCCGCATCAGGTGCTTGGCCGCTTCGTGGCCCTCGCCCGGCACCAACTGCACGGCGTCGGCCGGAAGCCCTGCGTCGACCAACGCCTTGCGGAGTGCGTCGACGATGGCGGCGTTCGACGCCCGAGCCGACGACGAGCCTCGCAAGAGCACGGCGTTGCCGCTCTTGAGGCAGAGGCCGGCGGCGTCGGCCGTGACGTTGGGTCTGGCCTCGTAGATGATGCCGACCACACCGAACGGCACCCGGATCTGCCGGAGCTCGAGCCCGTTGGGCAGGGTGTAGCCGCGCACCACCTCGCCAACCGGATCGGTGAAACCGGCGACGTCGCGCAGCCCGTCGGCCATGCCGAGGATTCGCGCCTGATCGAGGCGGAGCCGATCGATGAGGGCCTCGGAGGTACCAGCGGCCCGAGCACGATCCACGTCCGATGCGTTGGCGGTGATGATCTCTTCTGCGTGCGACTCCAGGCTGTCGGCCATCGCCCGCAGTGCCGCGTCCTTGGTGCCGCGCGACGCCTGAGCCAGCACGACGGCGGCCGCTCGAGCGTTCTGGGCGACCTCGAGCACTGCCTCACGAACTGCACCGTCACCAGTCATGGTGCGATCCTAGCCGGCACGCCCGCTGGGGCACCGCGGCCTTTTCCCGGGCGGCCATGCACCTGCTACATCAAGCCGCCGGTGGTGAAGCCGTCCGCTTGTCGCGTCCGTCGTGAGTGGCTGGATTCGGCTCACATCCGAGCTCAGTCGGCCGCGTCATCCTCCCGCATAACGGGCAACCGGATACCTGTCGATGGCCATGCGTACGGCGAATCGTCGTACGACCGCTCCTCACCGGCCGGTTCGAACCGGCCCGGCGTCTCGTGAGCGATCGGCCGGATCACCGTGCCCCCGAGGTCCGGGGCTGGTTGCGCCGGCGCCAGCTGGACTGCTGTCGGTTCGTACGGCGGAGCAGCGGCGATTGCCTCGGGCACGTGCGTGGCGGCCTGCGGGGATCGGGTGGACTCCTCCTGGGATGCGGCGTCGTGGGCCCTGAAGGCGCCGGCGGTCTCGTCGGGCTGGAGGGCAGCGAAGAGGTTTCCCTCGGTGTCGGAGAAGTACGAGAGGTAACCCACGCTCGGCAATGTCCGGCGATGTCCGAAGTGCTGCCCGCCCTCCTTGACCACCGCACGCTCGACCTCGTCGAGATCGGTCACCTCGATCGTGCAGACGAACCCTCCCGGAACGCAGGCGGGCCCGCTTGATCGCGGGGTCAGGCCGCCGCTGATCCCATTCGTGTCTGACGCACCCATGCTGATCAACCGGTGGTCGGTCGGCCCGTTCCATCGTCGAATCGACCAACCGAAGACGTTGGCGTAGAACCGCTCGGCCCGATCCATGTCGTCCGCGGTGATCTCGAAGTGAACGACCCGGTTCATTCAGCTCCTCCCCCATGCTCTTTCAGGGAGCCTCTCCACGAACCGGTGCAGGCACACATGAATGCCTGGCTCACCGTCCATCTGGGGACGACGCAAGCTGTGGAGCAGCGTCGTACGTATAGGTGCGAAGACACTCCACAGCCTGTGCTCGGGTGCCCCTTAGAGCCGGCGTTTCGGAGGTCCACTACGTGCCGGCACGTGTTGCACCCCCGACGGGCGTAGTGCACATGGTCATTTGGGGGCGTCAGAACGGGCGGATGTCGGCGGCGCCGGCGACGGGACGTGGTGCGGTGCCCTCCTCCGCGCGCATGGCGAACGTCTCACGGTCGAGCACCTCGAGACCGATCACCTCCCAGCGCGGCAGTCGCGCACTGTCCCGGTGCTCGTTCCACAGGCGAAGCGCGAGAGACGCGGCGTCCAGGATCGTGGCCGCCTGCTCCCAGTACCGCACCTCGACCCGGTCCTGGCGGTATCGGATGGTGAGGAGAAACGGCTGCTCACTGACCAGCCGTTCGAGTCCGGCCCGTAGCTCGTCGACGTCATGGGCCTTCCCGCCAACCGTGACGGTGACGTGCCACATCCGTGGCTCTTGTTGGCTCACCGCTGCTCCCCAGCTTGGTCCAATCAGCCACACCTCGACGTGGCTTGCGTTCGACATGACTGGTCGACGCGAGCCCAGTCGGGGTGGCCGATCGACGTGGAAGGCCTACACGGTAGCCGAATCAGCCCGCTGCGATGCCCGTTTCGAGGACCGGGCGTCGTCCCGCCCCTTGCCGGCACCTCCTCGCCCCGCTCCCCCGGTCCGGGGTTGGCTCACCAGCACCAGATCGTCGCGGTGCACGACCTCGCGCTCGTACGCGGGCCCGAGCTCTCGCGCCAGCTCGCGGGTCGACCGGCCGAGGAGACCAGGCAGCTCGCGGGCATCGAAGTTGACCAACCCGCGGGCCACGGTCCGCCCGCCCGGGTCGACAAGATCCACGGGGTCACCTGCGTCGAAGCTGCCCTCGATCCCCACGATCCCGGCGGGAAGCAACGATGCGCGGCGCTCGCAGACGGCACGGACCGCGCCGTCGTCCAACCGGAGCCGGCCACGCGGGGTGGTCGCGTGGGCGAGCCAGAGCAGTCGGGTGGGCCGACGTCGGCCGGTCGCGTGGAAGTACGTCCCGACAGGCTCGCCGGCCAACGCCTGTGCCGCGTCGGCGGCGCTCGCTAACACGACCGGAATGCCTGCGCCCGTGGCGATCCGCGCCGCCTCGAGCTTGGTCGCCATGCCGCCCGTTCCGACACCCGATCGGCCAGCCTTTCCCAGGCCCTGCTGGCTGATCCGATCAAGGTCGGCCTCGCCCTTCACCTCCGCGATCGGCCGGACACCGGGACGTCGCGGGTCTCCGTCATAGAGAGCGTCGACATCTGAGAGCAACACCAGCAGGTCGGCGTGCACCAAGTGGGCGACGAGCGCAGCCAGTCGATCGTTGTCACCGAACCTGATGCGTTCGGTCGCCACCGCGTCGTTCTCGTTCACGACCGGCACGACGCCGAGCTCGAGAAGCCGCGCGAACGTGCGGTAGGCGTTGCGGTAGTGAGAACGCCGCGTCACGTCGTCGAGCGTGAGCAGCACCTGTGCGACCGTGTAGCCGTGGTGACCGAACGCCTGGGTGTACCGCGCGACGAGCAGCCCTTGGCCCACGCTCGCCGCCGCCTGCTGGGTGGCGAGGTCACGCGGTCGTGACCGCAGACCAAGGGGCGCGATCCCGCTGGCGATCGCACCAGACGAGACCAGCACCACCTCGACGCCGTCCGCCAACCGGCCGGCGAGCACGTCGACCATGGCGTCGATGCGGTGCGGGTCGACGCCACCCTGGCGGGTCGTGAGCGACGACGAGCCGACCTTGACCACTACGCGCTTCGCGTGCTTGACGTCGTGCCGAATCTGCGTACTCATGACCGGCCTCACCGGTTCTCCAACCGCGGATCGGTGCCTCGCGGCCCCGACAAGAGCTCAGCACCCGACGGGACGGACGGCTCGAAGTCGAACACCACGGCGTCGTCGCCTGAACCGATCGCAACCGCATCCCCAGGTTGCGCGCCCAGCTCGAGGAGCCGGTCCTCCACACCGAGCCGGTTCAACCGGTCAGCGAGGTAGCCGACCGCCTCGTCGTTGCTGAAGTCAGTCTGGCGTACCCACCGCTCCGGCCGCCGACCGGTCACCCGCCACACGTCACCCTCGCGTACGACGTGGAACTCCTCCTCGTCCACGGCCTTGGGGCGGATCACGATCCGGGTCGGCGGAGCCGGTGGAGTCTCGCGGCGACGCTGCTCGACGAGCCGCGCCATGGCGTACGTCAGCTCCGACAGGCCCTCGTGGGTGGCCGCCGAGATCGGGTAGACCTCGTACCCACGCTCGACGAGAGTCGGGCGTACGAAGTCGGCGAGCTCCCGCGCGTCCGCGATGTCGATCTTGTTCAGCGCCACCAACCGCGGACGGTCCTCCAACCCGCCGTGTGCCCGAAGCTCGGCTTCGATCACGTCGAGGTCAGTGATCGGATCCCGGTTGGGTTCCGGCGTAGCGCAGTCGATCACGTGACACAAGGCACTGCACCGCTCGACATGCCGCAGGAACTGGTGGCCAAGCCCGCGCCCTTTGCTCGCTCCCTCGATGAGACCGGGCACGTCAGCCACCGTGAACGTGACGCTTCCCGCCGTCACGACGCCGAGGTTCGGGGTCAACGTCGTGAACGGGTAGTCGGCGATCTTGGGTCGCGCCCTCGAGATCGCGGCGATCAAGCTCGACTTGCCCGCACTCGGGAAACCGACCAGACCGACGTCGGCGACGAGCTTGAGCTCGAGAACGACAGTGCGCCGCTCGCCGGGCTCGCCGAGCAGGGCGAAGCCGGGGGCCTTGCGGCGGCGCGAGGCGAGGGCTGCGTTGCCGAGGCCGCCTCGGCCGCCGGACGCCACGACGTACGACGTCCCGGCTCCCACAAGATCGGCCAGCACCTCTCCCTCGGGGGTCTTCACGACCGTGCCGTCCGGAACGCGGAGGATGAGATCCTCTCCGTCGGCGCCCGCGCGGTTGCTTCCCTGACCGTTCCGGCCGTTGCCGGCTCGGCGGTGTGGTGCGTAGTAGTAGTCGACCAGGGTGGTGAGGCCGGGGTCGACCTGCAGGATGACGTCACCCCCGCGGCCACCGTTGCCGCCATCCGGGCCGCCAAGTGGCTTGAACTTCTCGCGACGGATCGAGGTGCAGCCGTGACCGCCGTCGCCGCCGGCGACGTGCAGGGTGACCCGATCCACGAACGTCGGGGCTGTCACGGGTGCACCTCCTTCCCGTCACCTCACGTCCGTACCGACATACATGGGGCCCTATCGAAAAGGGCGGGCCAGCTGGCCCGCCCTCGTCCTGTCTCGGGGATTCCCAAAGGTCTACGCCCCATGACCCTGGAGTTGTCGTCGGGGATCATCGCCCCGGCTCGCCCCAGCACTCCACCAGCACCAGGCGGAGCCCCAGCGGGTGTGGGTCATGCCTGTGGCGCAGCACCGTTGGGCACGATGTTCACGACGCGCCGACCGCGATGGCGCCCGAACTCCACGGTGCCGTGCGTGAGCGCGAACAACGTGTCGTCGCCACCCCGCCCCACGTTGAACCCGGGGTGGAAATGCGTGCCGCGCTGGCGTACGAGGATCTCCCCCGCCTTCACCAGCTGGCCGCCGTAACGCTTGACGCCCAGGCGCTTGGCGTTCGAATCGCGCCCGTTCCGCGAGGACGAAGCGCCCTTCTTGTGTGCCATCGGTCGACTCCTCGAGTCGTCTGTACGTCAACCAGGGTATGTCCAGTTGTCGGTGGCCGACTGCCGCTCGCGCAGCTCAGCTGGCCGCCTCGATGCCGGTGACCTTGAGCTTGGTCAGCTTCTGCCGGTGTCCCTGCCGGCGGCGGTAACCGGTCTTGCTCTTGAACTTGAGGATCTTGATCTTCGGGCCCTTGGCCTCGCCGAGCACCTCGGCGGTCACCTTGACCTTGTTCAGCGCGGCGGAGTCCGTCGTGACCTCATCGCCGTTGACCAGGAGCAGCGCGGGCAGCTGCACCGTCGCACCCTTCTCCTCCGGGAGTCGGTTGACCTCGAGAACGTCGCCAACCTTGACCTTGTGCTGACGGCCGCCACTGCGCACGATCGCGTACACCGCTCGTCTCACTTTCTCGTTTCGTATGGGGGACAACCCTCGAGATCCGCACCTCGAAGATCCCATGGCTCGCGGAATCCGCGAGACTCCGGGTTTCGACGCCGCGTCGAGGATCCCAGACTCCACGCCGACCGACGAGGATACCGAACCCCGCGTTCGCTCACCAAAACGGGCCTGATCACCCAGAGTTGTCCGGCTCTGGCGATGGTGAAACGCCCGATTCTGGTGGGGACGGGGTGGGACTCAACGGTTTTGCGTTGTCGACCGGCGAAGGTCCGGACGCCTCCCCCGCCTCGCTAGATCCCGACGCCGCCTGCGGCGCGGCCGTCGACACAGCGGGCGGACCCGCCTCTCCGCTCCCCTGTGGGCTCCCCTGGGGCGCTTCCTGGGGACCGGATGGTTGGGCCACGGGCTGCGGTGCCGGCTGCGCTTCCGTCGGTTGCGCTCCCGGCGTTGCGGGGGTGTCCTCACCAGTCGCCTTGGCCGGGCTGCCCGCTCCTGCCGCGTCGGCTGGCCGGGCATCGCCGGACTGGGCACCGGCATTGCCTGACTTACCAGCCTTGCCAGCCGGTTCGATCTCGATGTCGGGCTCTGTCGTATCGACCACCGGTGGCACGTTCCGGCGCCTTCGACCCCGACGACCCCGGCGGCCCTCCGACTCAGATCCAGAGTCTCCGCCGTCGAGCGGCTCGAGCCGGACGTGGTAGCCCCGGCCGTTGCAGGAGTCGCACGGCTCGCTGAACGCCTCCAGCAGACCGGTGCCGATCCGCTTCCGGGTCATCTGGACCAACCCGAGCGAGGTCACCTCCGCCACCTGGTGCTTCGTACGGTCTCGGCCCAGGCACTCGACCAGGCGGCGCAACACCAGGTCGCGGTTGGACTCCAGCACCATGTCGATGAAGTCGATGACGATGATGCCGCCGATGTCACGCAGCCTGAGCTGCCGCACGATCTCCTCTGCTGCCTCGAGGTTGTTCTTCGTGACGGTCTCCTCGAGGTTGCCGCCAGCACCGGTGAACTTCCCGGTGTTGACGTCGATGACGGTCATCGCCTCGGTGCGCTCGATGATCAACGACCCGCCGGACGGCAGCCAGACCTTGCGATCGAGGGCCTTGACGATCTGCTCGTCGATTCGGAACGACGCGAAGATGTCCTTCGGCGTCGTCCACCGCTCGAGCCGGTCGGCGAGGTGCGGGGCCACATGGGTGACGTAGCCCTCCACCATGTCCCACGCGTGGTCGCCCGACACGACCAGGCGGCTGAAGTCCTCGGTGAACAGGTCGCGAACCACCTTGATCAACAGGTCCGGCTCGGCATAGAGCAGGTTGGGCGCCTCACCCGTCGCGGCCTTCCGCTCGATCTCCTGCCATTGCGCACGGAGTCGCGCCACGTCTCGGGAGAGCTCCTCCTCGCTCGCGCCCTCGGCCGCTGTCCGGACGACGACGCCTGCCTCCTCCGGGACGATGTCCTTGAGCAGGCTCTTGAGCCGGTTGCGCTCGGTGTCGGGCAGCTTGCGGCTGATGCCGCTCATCGAGCCGTGGGGTACGTAGACCAGGTAGCGGCCCGGGATGCTGATCTGGCTGGTGAGCCGCGCGCCCTTGTGGCCGACTGGGTCCTTGGTGACCTGGACCAGCACGGTCTGACCCGACTGCAGAGCAGTCTCGATCCGCTTCGGCTGGCCCTCGAGCCCGAGTCCGTTCCAGTCGACCTCGCCGGCGTACAGCACGGCGTTGCGGCCACGACCGATGTCGACGAACGCGGCCTCCATACTGGGGAGCACGTTCTGCACGCGACCCAGGTAGACGTTCCCGATCAGAGAGGTCTGGGTCTCTCGCGTGACGTAGTGCTCGACCAGCACGTCGTCCTCGAGCACGGCGATCTGCGTGCGATCACCCTGCTGTCGGATGACCATGGTCCGCTCGACCGACTCGCGTCGGGCGAGGAACTCGGCCTCGGACAGGATCGGCGGGCGTCGCCGACCGGCCTCGCGACCCTCACGACGGCGCTGCCGCTTGGCCTCCAGTCGTGTCGACCCCTCGAGTGCGCTGACCTCGTCATCCGGCTTGCGGGGCTCCCGCACCTTGACGATCGTCGTCTCGGGGTCGTCAGGGGCCGCCTCGATCGGCTCACCACGACGCCGCCGGCGGCGCCGCCGACGCCGGGAACCGGTGGTCGCGGGTGCCTCGGTCGTACCGTTGGCCGATCCCTCGTCCTGCTCGGTGGCCTCCTCGCCGACGTCGTCGTCTTCGTCGTCCTCGTGATCCGCGTCCGCGTCCTCAGACGCGTCGCTGGACTCGGACGGCCGCTCCCCGGCCCCAGCCTTCGCCTCAGCTCGTGCAGCCTCGGACTTGGCTGCGTCGTCGTCCGCGGCATCCTCGGCGTCGGTCTGGCTCTCGGCTGCCTCGGAGGTGGCGTCGTCTGCGCCCGACTTGTTGCGCCGCCGCCCGCCACGTCGCCGCCGCCGGCGGCGGCCGGTCTCATCTGAGTCGTCGGACCTGCCGCTGACGTCAGCGTCCCGCGAGCCACTGTCAGCTGAGCTGGTCGAACTCGCTGGTGCCGGCGGGGGCACGTCGTCGATCTCGGGAGGCAGGAACTGGACCGCAGGTGCCTGGAAGGTCACCGGTGGCGCCGGTGACGGTCGAGGAGGAGTCGAGCCCTCTCTGCGTCCTAGGTCACCCGAGTCATGAAGTTTGTTATCTTCTGTCGTTTCCGCGGCATCTCGTGCCTTTGCGGCATTGTGCTCGTTATCGAGCATACAGCTCTCCTGTCATGCCCTCGGGTTTAAAAGCCATGCCTGGCGCAAGGCCGGCTGTGGCTCGAAAACCGCACGAGGGCCAAGTTCGGTCGCCGGCGGTGTTTCACTCAGTGCCGACGTAAGTCGTCTGTAGGTCAGTCAGCTCCAGCCGAGGCAGCGGCCTCGGCACGTCGCGCGTGACGATGAACTCGCCGAGCGGTACCGATCTTCACCCCTCGGCCCGCCGCGTGACTGCCGTCGTCACAGTGCTGTGACGGCGGCGTCGCGGTCGGGCGCCAGGGGGTCGCCCACGGTGCCGGACACCTCGTCCCACGGGCCCTGAGCTCGCCGTGTCGCCCTTAGCGGCTGCAGCTCAAGCCCAGACGCCAGGCGGAGCCCAGCGAGGACATCGTCGGGTCGTACGGCTGGCGTACCGTGCCGAACAACCACCTGCAGTATCGCACAGGGGGGCCCGCATCCCCGAGAACCACCAGATCCAGGTGCGGACACCTCGCCATTTGGCGCGTTTGTCTCGGGCACCGTCATGCGCAAGATCGCCGGTCTGATGTCGAACGTCCGGCGTCCCGATTTCGTGAGCCGGTCCACCTGGACCGCCTCCTGGGTCAGGAACGCCTGCGCTGCAGCTTCCAGCTGACCCGCCACCTCCGCCGGGAACTCGATCTCCCACAGCGAGGCCTCGAGTCGATCAGACAGCGCGCTGTCGCCCCTCGCCTCGACCACCTCGAGAATGTCCAGGCCGTCGGGGAGCGCGGCATCGAGCAGGTCTCGAACCGCTCGCGGCTCGAGCCGTGTGGTGACGCCGAGCTCGACGTACTCCGCCTCGCTGGCGGCGCCCGTCGGAGCAGCCCCGGCGTACGAGATCTTCGGATGCGGGCTGAACCCGGCCGAGTAGGCCATCGGGACGCCGGCCCGGCGCAGTGCCCGTTCCAGGGCTCGCTGGAAGTCCCGGTGGCTCGCGAACCGCATCCGCCCGCGCTTGGCGTACCGCACGCGCAGCTTCTGGACGGCTGGCGGCGTGTTGCGGCTCGGCGGCGACGGTCTCTGGCTCATCGTGTCGATGACCTTAGCTCAGGAGCTACGAGGCAAGGGTGGCTGGGTTATCCACAGGCGATTTGTCGCCATTAGGCGGTTCTCATCTAGGCTGTAGCGCACCGTAGGGCCGCCGGGCGACTGCGCGGGTCACGGCAGAACACGGAAGGGTCACCCAAGGATGAGGCGAGTGAGGTCGAACCGGCTGCGGGGCGGTATCCCGACTTCGCTGCCACTCTTGCCGAGGTCTGCGGGACAGGCGAGGCCTGTGACGGCAAGGTCCGTGTCGTGTTGGACGGCACCAGCAACCTCGTCGATCTGGTGATCGAGCCTCGGGCGATGCGGCTCGGCTCGGAGGAGCTAACGGCCGGGATCCGTACGGCGTTCGCAGCGGCGCGCGAGGCCGTGCAGGCCCAGCTGGCCGAGCTGACTCCGCCGTTTGCCGTGACGCCGAAAGAGACCCAGGCCACGCTGGACGAGGTGCAGTTCGGGGCTGAGCGCCGGCTGGAGAGCTTTGCGCAGATGGCTGACGAGCTGGCTCGACGCATCGACCGCTTGGTATGAGCCGAGCCGCCTGAAACCACGGATCCGAGCCCACCTGACCACGCTGCGGTGTGGTGGTTGTTGACGTGTTGGTGTGGAGGGTTTTGTGAGTCGGGTGCGGGAGGATTTCGATTCGATTGCGCAGGGGGCGGTGCAGGTTGGGCGTGCTGCGGATGATTCAGCGATGGTTTGCAGCAGCTGCAGGCGACGGTGACCAGTGAGAGCCCGTGGGGGGCTGATGAGCCGGGCACGGTGTTCGGGATGGCGTATACGGCGCTGCTGGGTCATGCGTTGGAGACGTTCGGGTCGCATCTAGAGCTGCTGGTGGCCGCGGCGGAGAAGCTGGCGGTCTGGGCTGAGCAGTCGAGCACGACCGAGCAGGTCAACGCCGAGCTGGTGGCCCGCCACGACCCGTCAACCGTCTAGGTGGGCACAGCCTGCGGATCCACCCGACGTTGACAACGCGGGCCTGAAGGTCGGGGGCCGCGGGTCTGGTGGTTTGGGTCTGAGGCGCCGCGGGTCTGCTGGTGCGGGTCTGGGGTTCAGGCCGAAGCCGGTGGGTCGTGGCGTGGAGCCGCAACGGACAGGTCGAGCACGAAGCGGTGGGAGCAGGTTATGGGTTTGCAGTTGCCGGGCTGGTTGACCGAGCCGTTGAGCTGGGTGGGGCTGGAGTGGCCGCACGCGGATGAGGTGAAACTGTTCGAAGCAGGCCAGGCGTGGATGCGGTTTGCCACCACGCTGCAGGGAGTTGTCAAGTCTTCTGTGTAAGTTAGGGCAGCGTTTTCTCCTTCTTGTGCTCGGTGTTCTGGTTACTGTCGGTGGTCAGAGGGTGAGCCGGTCACCGAAGATCACGGCGAGGTGGTTGAGCGCA
>Ga0310828_1000245_pt1 | contig 72143 bp, 64 predicted proteins | sample WT_ome_3_FD_202242 | JGI IMG/M metagenome (GOLD analysis project Ga0310828, IMG submission 202242) | Sorghum-adapted microbial communities enriched on wild type (WT) sorghum from Joint BioEnergy Institute, Emeryville, California, United... ... | reverse complement strand
TAGCTGCCGGTATCGCGAGCAGCGTTCTTTATTATAGCACCCGCGTGGGAAATGATCAATGGAATTCTCAGTGGTAAATAAAGGTAGAAGAATGCGCGTTCTTTTGGTCCGTCGTTCCAAAACTTAAGTGCTCAGTCCAAGCTATTTGGGGAAAATAGAGCTTTCATTACCTTTATGATCATCCGAAAATGCGAGACATTCTTACCAAGAAAAAAGGATGAATCCAAAAAATTCATGATTCATCCGTATACATTGCAAGGCGACTCAACGCATGCCCAACAGTTTTTTCATTCTTGTAAAAAAGCCTTTATTTTCTTCCAAAGACATTAACGGGACGCTTTCGCCAAGGATGCGGCGTCCGATGTTGCGATAGGCAAGGGACGCTTTAGAATTGGGATTTAAGGCAATGGGTTCACCTTTATTCGCAGCAGCAATGACCTCTTCATCATCAATGACGATGCCGAGTAAATCGATGGCGAGTACATCAAGGATCTCATCAATTTCAAGCATGGCACCGGATTTCATCATATGGTTGCGCACCCGATTGATGATGAGTTTCGGCGGTTCAATGTGTGATTCTTGCTCTAAAAGCCCAATAATTCGGTCGGCATCCCTTACCGCTGATTTTTCCGGGGTCGTCACAACGATGGCCTTATCGGCACCGGCAATCGCATTTTTAAATCCGCGTTCAATACCGGCCGGGCAATCAATAAGGACATAATCGAAATCGTGCTTTAGTTCGTCAATGATATTCTTGAGTTGACCCGGTTCCACGGCACTTTTATCCTTGGATTGGGCGGCTGGGACAAGTTTGAGACAATCGAAGCGCTTGTCAGTTATAAAGGTTTGGTTCAAGCGGCAACGGCCTTCAACAACATCGACAAGATCGTAAATGATGCGATTTTCCAATCCCATAATGACATCAAGATTACGCAAACCAATATCCGTATCCACCAAACAAACTTTTTTCCCTTGTAATGCAAGTGCTGTTCCGATATTTGCTGTTGTTGTAGTTTTGCCGACGCCGCCTTTACCCGATGTGATGACTATTGCTTCCCCCATGCCTGTTTCACTCCTTCAAGCAACATCTTATTTTCAACACTGTTTTTTCTAAAATAAGATTGCAAACGATCAATCACAATCTGGTCTTGATCAGGATCGTAAAACGCACATTCCATATAGTGCGGTTCCTCATCGGGTTGGTCCGGAGGCCGATTCATGACGTCGCCGATCATTAACTGCGTAGGCTTCATGAGAGAAGCGGCAATCACTTTATCGGTCGCGCCCCCGTAACCCGCGTGGGCTGTGCCGCGCAACGCCCCTAGTATATAAATGTTGCCACCGGCGATGATCTTACCTCCGGGATTGACATCGCCGATGAGCAAAACGTCACCTTCGATATGTAAAATTTGACCGGAACGGACAATTTGAACGACTTCTTTCAGCTGCGCTTGTTTGAGGCGTGTTTCGCATTCTTCTTTTGTCATCACATTCGATTCAATCTCGGCAACAAATAATTTTTGTTCCGAGCGGATAACGGATTGTATTTCTTCTCTCTGCTTTTCATTTAAAAAACGGTTGCCACAAACCACTTTAACGGAGACGAGCGGACCGTCCAAGTAATGATGCCGACGCTCCGCCAATTTATTCTTAAGCGCCTTTATCAGCTCATCATAAGAACATTGGTCATCTAGTTTCAGGATCAGGCCGTCTTTGACGCCCTTAATCATTACCGGCGGTCGTTGATAGCTCATAAATGCCTTCACCCCTAAAATCGATACAAAGCCATTAGTGCATCTTTTTATCTATTCGACAAAGAAGAGGCACTTTCCTTTTTTATAAAAAGCGTTTTATCCATCTATCGTCATACTTTCTCCAACAAAAACTGTTATGACCTAACTTTTATCATTCGTCGGTTTGTTCCAATGCCATCCGCAGCAATAAACGCCTGAAAGGATAAAAGATAATGAGTAAGAACACGCCGTTGACGACGAGGGTCGGCATTAACCGCCACTCCAGGTAATCCGAAAACCCCATCGTGATTTTTCCTATTAATCCGTAAATCCCGTAAACTTCCAATTCTAGCAACACGACACCCGCTAGTCCGATAAAAAAGACAATAATTAAGTAAAGATGAAAAACGCGGGCGAGGTAGGAAAGCACGTACGCTGTCAGCGATATGCAAAAAGCGTAAACTCCCCAAACATTTGTATAGATCAAATCGATCAAAAAGCCAAAAAAAAGGCCATACCAAACCGCTTGTGTGCGATCATAAAACAACCCGACCATGATCGTGCCCATTAAAACAAAATGCGGGACACTCACAAAGTGAAGGCCAAACCAGGCTGGTGAAAACACCTGCATGACGGTTCCTTGTAAAATAAAAAAAATAAAGAGAACAAGAAAAAGTTTCACCGTTTTCATGGTGTGTCCACCCCATTTGGGCTCAGAGATGTTTTTTCGATGATATCCACATAGTCGATGTTATTAAAATCGGCAGCGGGTTCAACCTCACAGACTTTTGTCAAGCCGTATGGGTCGGGCTTTACAGAAACGACTTTGCCGATTAGCAAATCATCAGGAAAAACACCGCCAAGCCGGGAGGTCATGACGAAATCGCCTTTTTTAATTTTGGCGTCAATCGGCAGTTTTTTCAGCAGAAGCACATGTTTATTTTGATCGTAGCCTTCGATCATGCCATTATATTTCTTCCCGCCTTTTGTCACGACAAAAGCAGAAATTTGATTATTATCAGACGGGTCAGTAATAAGCGTGACTTCGCTTGTAAATTGGGACACAGAGGTGACGCGCCCGATAAAGCCTTCCGGTGTAAGAACGGCCATGCCTTTTTGAATGCCGGACTGACTGCCTTTACCGACGATGATCATTTGATTCCATTGGTCAAAGGAACGGCCAATCACAGGGGCAATATGGGCTTTGCTTGCGCTTAAAGCATCGACGTGTAATTGTTTTTCCAAATTCTCATATTTTGACTTTAAGTCATAATACTTGGCATGGAGTTCAGCATAATCGCGCAATTCAGCTTTAAGCTTTTTGTTCTCTTTATAAACATTTCGAATTTCTTCGATGTTCTCAAATAAACCCGCTGCATATTGAGCGGGTTTATTGAAAACAAATTGGAACCAACCGACCGTGTCATGCACGAATTGCTCCGGCCACGATAACTTCGTTCGTTCTTTAAGGGAAAATCCGATTAATGCCACGAGCAAAATCAGGCTGGTTAATAAAATGATCAGTTTTTTATTAAAAAAACCGGGCATCGAAAGCACCTACTTCATTACTTGGATCCGGACCGAGAGGTGATTCCCGCTTTTGATTTTAACAGCGGTAAGCTCTCCAGCGCCCGTCCCGTGCCGATCGCCACGCAATCGAGTGGGTTATCAGCAATAATTACAGGCATCTTCGTCTCTTCACTCAGAACTTTGTCCAAATTCCGAAGAAGAGCGCCGCCGCCGGTTAATACAATGCCGCGATCCATGATATCAGCTGCAAGTTCCGGTGGTGTTTTCTCCAAAGTGATTTTAACGGCATCAATGATTTGGTTGACCGTATCGCTCAGAGCTTCAGAGATTTCTTCCGCAGTCACTGTGATCGTTTTCGGAAGCCCCGTAACAAGGTCGCGCCCACGAATCTCCATGTCTTCATAAACATCGGGCTTACCTGCCGAACCGATTTGCAGTTTCAGCTGTTCAGCCGTGCGCTCGCCGATCATGAGGTTATACGTTTTTTTCACATAGTGGATGATATCCTCATCCATTTCATCACCGGCGACCCGCACGGATTGGCTCGTCACGATGCCACCTAAAGAGATGATGGCGACTTCCGTCGTGCCACCGCCGATATCGACAACCATGCTACCGGTTGGTTCCCATACCGGAAGATCGGCGCCAATTGCCGCTGCAAACGGCTCTTCAATGGTAAAAGCTTCCTTAGCACCAGCCTGCTTTGTGGCATCTTCCACAGCCCTTTTCTCAACGGCGGTAATGCCGGAAGGGACACCTACCATCACGTTTGGCTTCCTTGAGAACACAGACCGGCCTCGGGTCGCCTGAGCAATAAAATATTTTAGCATGGTGGCTGTTGTTTCAAAATCTGCAATTACACCGTCTTTCAATGGCCTTTGAGCAACGATATTGCCTGGTGTGCGGCCAATCATGTTCTTCGCTGAATTCCCCACCGCTTCAATCGTGCCTGTGTCGATGCGCTTCGCAACGACTGATGGCTCACGAACGACGACACCCTTTCCTTTCACATAAACTAAGGTATTGGCTGTACCCAAGTCAATGCCCATATCTCTAGTAAATCCGCCAAACATGTATGTAAACTCCCTTCATGTCGAAAAACTCATGACTAAAATTATAGCTTAAATCTGTGAAAAAAAATAGTGTTAAACAATACCTTTTTCCTTAAGGCTGACAAATTTTTGATCTCCAATAATAATATGGTCCAATACTTCAATCCCTATTAAAAATCCGCATTCGACCAGCCGCTTGGTTACTTCGATGTCTTCTTGACTCGGAGAGGGGTCGCCACTCGGATGATTGTGGAAACAAATGAGAGAGGCCGCCGAACGGCGTAAGGCTTCTCGAAACACTTCGCGGGGATGAACGATCGAGGCGTTGAGGCTCCCAATAAAAATGGTTTGCCGATGAATCACTTGGTTTTTCGTATTGAGATATAAACAAACAAAGTGTTCTTGTGACAAATACCGCATCTCGTCCATGACATATTTGACACCATCTTGTGGTGAACGGATGACATACCGTTCCTCCGGCCTTTCCGAGGCTAGACGAATTCCCAGTTCTAATGCTGCAATGATTTGTGTCGCCTTCGTCAAGCCGATGCCTTTCACTGATTGCAGTTCTTCCACGGTCGCGCTCTTTAGCATTCTCAGCCCCTGAAACTTGTGCAACACTCTTCCTGCAAGAGACAAGACGGATTCATCCTTATAGCCTGTTCTCAAGACTATGGATAACAGTTCCTGGTTTGAAAGTTTGTTCGCTCCTTCCTTAATGAGTCTCTCACGCGGCCTTTCTTCTTTCGGGACATCACGAATCATCAGTGCGGGTTCCGTCAAACTAAAATCCTCCTTTGATAAAAGCATGATTTTCAGCCGACGACATCCGCACGTGACGAATAACCAACGACCAAACGAAGTCGTTTTCGCGTGCAGGTGTAAACCCATTCATTATGTCGTTATTTGATCCCGGGAAAAATTGGTAGAAGAGCTTGATGTTGAAAAGAGGGGCCTTGTGCGGGAAGTCGCGTGCGGAGTGTTTCGACTTATATCTACAATATAGCAAATGCCGCGAACATTGTCACTATATGAAATTCCGGCGCGTGGGCACAAGACCTTTCGAGAAAGTTTTCGTCAAAAGATGTGATTTTATGACATTCACCACAAAAAAATTAGAAAAGGTTTCTTAAAGTTCGATGATAGTTAAGGATTTAAGGCCGTAACAATTTTTTGATAGCTCGCCAAAGCATCTAATAAAGATTGTTGAGCAGAATCGGGGTCGTCTTTACCTTCCAAATGGCTGTATGCCGATTCGACGGCACCTCTAAAAAAAGTTAAATCTTTCTTAAGGGAACCTGTAACGTTTAATTGATCGATCGCCGCCCAATGATTCAGTTTTTCATTAAGCACCGAAAGTTTTGTGTCATCAATTTTCTTCCCGAGCGCTTTTTCTGTCGATAAAGGGACCATCGCCATCATGAGATTTTTCCCATCAATTAAAAACTCACCAACCTGTTGGGATGTTCTTACAGCTTTCGGTGAGAAAGAGAAGGCTTTGCCGTAAAGAGCCATTCCCCCAAATGTATTCGCCAATTGTTTTCGGGTGGCCTCATCTTTGGCTAGACCAACGATGACTTTATAATTGCCGTTTTCTTTTAAGACGGCCCCCGGCTTTTCATTTTCTTTCAGTTGGCTTAAGTCTTCCTTGGCTCCGGCTTCTGTTTTATAGGAATTTTCCTGAAGCACTTGAACAGTCATGGAAAAAGGGGTCCCATCCAACGTATTCACTTTCAATTCAGCACTCGTCGCAACAGCCTCTGGGGCTTCCGGAGCTTTGGCATGGTTGGTTTTATGATCCGAAAACATTAGAAGTACGGTAAACCCAATGCCTAGACCGACAACAACAGCCGATAAAAACGGAATCCAAAACATTTTAAAAAGCTGACCGAATCCATAGTTGGGTTTATGGAGCCGCTTCTTTTTTACCTTTTTATAAGGCACAAATCCAGTCGGAGCCGGTTCACTGTTGTCGGGTTTTGGGGTATGTTCCTCAAACACTTTGCGCCAATTTAAAGAAGCATCGTCATCGACCGCAGCTTTTTCATTTTTCATCCAATCTTTCAGCCTATGGTTTTTCCCGTTAAATGTAACGATGACATCCTCTTGATTTTTGCGGGTTTTTGTCAAGGACGAGCGCTCCTTTCCCATCTGTTCTAATTTTTAAGGGTAGCACCGCCCGGCCGAAAATGGACAAGACATTTGTCGCTATCAGGAAAATTCTTTTCGACATAAACGTTTGAATATGGACAAAAAAGGATATCAGGGATTCAGAATGAAAAAAGACCGCTTCTTCATGAAAGGTAGCGGTCCATGTTTTATCCGATATAAGTGGCCACGCGATTGCGGCCGCGCTGCTTCGCTCCAGCATACATCGCTCGATCGGCATTGCGAATAAGGGAAAGAGGATCTTCTCCCTGGCCTGGAGCAGTCGCAAGGCCAATGCTTGCCGTCACATGCACGAGCCGTTTGTGGTCGCCGCTTGTCGTGATGAGGAAAGGTTCATTCGATATGCGCTGGCGGATTTCTTCAGCCATTTCATAACATAACTGGCTTCCAGTATCAGGTATAAGCAAAATAAATTCTTCCCCACCGTAGCGCGCTACCGTTCCGCGGTCTCCGATGATGGCACACAACCGCTTGGCAACTTCTTTTAGGATGATGTTTCCGTTCTCGTGACCATATGTATCATTAATTAGTTTAAAGTGGTCTAAATCAATCATTACGATGGAAAATGGCTTGCCATTCGCCAATTGATATTGGGTCTCCAAAAGTTTCGTGAAATAGCGATAGTTGTATAGACCTGTGAGCGGATCGCATTCGCTTTCCCGTTTTTTTCGTTCGTAGCTTTCGGCATTTTCGATCGCAATGAAGAAAAAGTTCGTTAAAATCTCAAGAACCATTAAATGTTGTTTGCCATATAAACGGCGTTTCTCAGAGGCACAAACGACGGCGCCAAGGGTATCCTGATGGCGGTGTGTCGGAATGACGAGCACAGATTGTGCACTTACCGGCAAAAACCCTTTCAACAGGCGGCGCCAATCCTTTCGTGTCCCGGCCAAAAAGTTTTTTCTCGTCAGTTCGGTCGGCCAGCGAACGCTTCTTTCCGCCGACACTCGGTATTCCTCCAAAACCTGTGGGCAAATAAAGTAACTCTTGATGGCGTAATGGCGTGAGTCCTCTTCAGCTTGCAAGATAAACACATAATCTGTTTTTAAAATTTTGTTGAGATGGCTAAAGAACATCTCATGGATTTCTTGAACATTCAGTTTTTCCGCCAATTGACTGCCAGCTTCATTCGTTTTTCGCAATAGATCATTCAGTTCATAACTGTTATTAATCAACCAGAAAATGATCGCCATCGTCACAATGGGCACGGCCATGATGAGAATGGACAGGCTTTCCAGTTGAATATAGATAAAGTAGAAAATGACGCCAATCGGTGAGACGACCGCGGTATTGATCAATTCTACTAACACATCTTTACCGAACAATTCCCCAGTACCATAATAAACTTTATAAAAATAGTATAAAATGGTCTGATTTAAAATAAACGATGTCAGCACATATCCCAATGTCGGCCATATCTTGAAGCTTACTTCCTGCGCTACCCCTGTTTCGCCGCCCAGCGCATAAAAGACGAGTGCAGAGAATGCGGACATTAGGATAAACATCGTCATGTTGAAGGCATAACGAAACCATTCTTCCTTAGCCAACCGTCGTTTTAACATACCGGTAAAAAGGGCCATTTGCATTAAAACCATTTCGACAAAGACGCCATAGATGAGAAAAGCTGCAAGGGACAGGCCGCCCACCACAAAAATATTCGTTTCTTTTACTTTAAAAGAGGAAAGGGAGATCAGGATCATTAAAACGCCCATGCCAATGACCGGCCAAATCGTCCCATCAATTTTTGGCGGTGCAATCACCCAAGTTAAAAGAAACGTCAGCGGCCATATGACTGCTGCTAAAAGCCAAATCACACGGCGAATTTGCGCTTGCATGTCACATTCTCCCCCACCCCTAAAGAATCGAAAACGACATCCCTCTAGCTTTTTAGGTGTTCCTACCTAAAACTATTTTACCAAATTTCCATGAAAATATTAACAATCTATCGCGAAAAATTTATATTTTTTAAATTTAGTTTCACCTTTAACTTGCCCTATGCTTTCTAATCAAGCCGCTTAATTTCAGAAACGAAGTACAATGAACCCGTAACGAGTAAAAGCTCGTTTTCTGCAAGGTTATTCCTAAGGGCTTCATACGCCTTACGCCAATCCGCTTCGAGTCGAGCATTAGGCAAATAGGTTTTTAATGCATCTGCCGAAATCGCTCGTGGATTTTCAAAGCTCGTTAAAGTGATGTCTTGAGTCAGCTCGGACAATGTATTCAGGAGAGCACGGTGATCTTTATCTTTGACGGCCGCAAACAAGACTTTCACATGGCGTTTTGGAAAATGCTTTTGAACCGTCTCCACAAGCGCTTGCATGGCTTCCAAATTATGAGCGCCATCCAAAATAACGAGCGGGTCGTGCGACAGGATTTCAAAACGCCCCGGCCATTTGGCTTTTTTTAATCCTTTCCGGATGTCTTCTTCGGATAGATCGAGGGCAAAATAGTAATGTAAATATTCCACGACCATCAAGGCGACTGCCGCATTATGCACCTGATGTGAGCCAAACATGGAAATTTGCAGGGCTTCATATGTTTTAAATGGTGAAATAAACGTAAACTGCTCCCCATCGGCTAGCGGCTCAATGTTTTCGATCCGAAATTCCCGCCCGAGTCGATATAATTTCGCATGTTTTTCTTTCGCCGTCTCTTCAATGACGGTCAATGCCTCGCCATAAGCTCCCGTCACGGTCGGCATGCTCGATTTCATAATCCCCGCTTTTTCCCGGGCAATATCTTTGATCGTCGGACCGAGTTGCATGACATGATCCGTTCCAATGTTCGTTATCGCACCGATGATGGGTAGAACCACATTTGTGGAATCATGTCGCCCGCCGAGACCGACTTCCATGATGACAAAATCACAAGCGGCAAAGCGAGCAAAATAAACTAGAGCGATCGCCGTCATTACCTCAAATTCCGTCGGCGCGCCGCATTCAGTGCCTTCCAAACTTTCAACCGCTTCATACACCAAATTTACAGTTTTCAAGAGATCCTCATCGCTAATCACCGCCCCATTGACGGATATACGGTCATTAAAACGCGTTAAAGCCGGAGATGTAAACATCCCAATGGTATACCCCGCCTCACGCAGCATGCTTGATATATAGGTAGCCGTTGACCCTTTGCCATTTGTCCCGGCAATATGGATCACCCGGCTATGGCGTTCCGGATGATCTAAAGCTTCCATGAGGCGTTCCATTCGCTCAAGTCCTAGTTTAATACTAAATTTATCCCATTTTTCGATCCAATCAACGGCTTCTTGCACAGTATGTAACATCTTTATCCCTCCGAAAATATGGAAATCGATACAAGAGTTTTTAACCACTATTATTAACAAATTTTACTGTAAGCGAGCAAGGAAAAGGCGACGGAGACTCCATCGCCTTGGTGCCTTCGGGATTAAGCTTCAAGTTCCCGAATGCGCTCTTGAACTTTTGCTCTTTTATCTAGATAATCTTTTTCTTTTTCGCGTTCTGCTTGAACGATGGCAGCCGGCGCTTTCTTTACAAACCCTTCGTTCGCGAGTTTCTTTTGAACGCGTTCGACTTCAGCTTCCCATTTTTTCAATTCGGCTTTAAGCCGCGAAAGCTCTTCTTCAATGTTGATTAACCCGGCAAGTGGCAGATACAGCTCCGCACCCGTGACGACAGCCGAAATGGATTTATCCGGAGCACTCAGAGACGGATCGATCGTCAATACGTTTGGGTTACAGAAGCGTTGAAGGTAACTTTGATTTTCTTCCAACGTCCTTTGTTCCCGTTCACCCGCTGGCTTAATGAATAAATCAACGGGCTTCGATGGGGCCACATTTTTTTCCGCACGGATATTTCGAACGGAGCGAATGATATTTTGAAGAAGCGCCATGTCGCGTTCAGCATCCGCGTCTCGCCATGCGGGATCGGCTTTCGGCCAATCACTCAGCATAATCGTTTCGCCGCGGTGAGGAAGGTGTTGCCAAATTTCCTCGGTCACAAACGGCATGAGCGGATGCAAGAGGCGAAGCGTTTGGTCAAGGACGAAAACGAGAATGGATTTCGTCATTTTCTTCGCAGCTTCATCGTCTCCGTATAGACTGATTTTCGCCATTTCAATATACCAATCGCAGAAATCATCCCAAATGAACGCATACAACTTCCGACCCGCTTCACCAAAATCATACGCCTCGTAATGGTGAGTGACTTGTTCTATGACATCTGCAAGCCGCGACAGTATCCAACGATCACTGACGGTTTTTTCACCCGACAAATCGATGTCATCGGCTGTAAAGCCATCTAAATTCATTATGAGAAAACGGGAGGCATTCCAGATTTTATTGGCAAAATTCCAGTTGGCCTCTACTTTTTCCCATTGGAAACGCAAGTCTTGCCCCGGCGTCGTTCCGGTTGCCAAGGTAAAGCGCAACGCATCCGCTCCGTATTTATCAATGACATCCATCGGGTCGATGCCGTTGCCGAGGGATTTACTCATTTTCCGCCCTTCCGCATCGCGAACGAGACCATGAAGCAGCACATCGTTAAAAGGCTTTTTCCCCGTAAATTCCACCGATTGAAACATCATGCGGGCAACCCAGAAAAAGATGATGTCATACCCAGTGACAAGGGTGTTCGTCGGAAAATATCGTTTAAAATCAGGCGCCTCTTCATTCGGCCACCCGAGTGTTGAAAATGGCCAGAGAGCAGAGCTAAACCACGTATCCAAAACATCTTCGTCTTGTTCCCATAGTTCGGGATTTTCCGGTTCATCCATACCAACGTAGATTTCACCGGTCTCTTTATGGTACCATGCGGGAATGCGGTGTCCCCACCAAAGTTGGCGTGAGATGCACCAGTCACGGATGTTTTCCATCCAATTGAAAAAGGTTTGTTCGAAGCGCTCCGGAACGAACCGCACTTTATCGTTCGATTTCTGCAATGCGAGCGCAGCTTCAGCGAGCGGCTTCATTTTGACGAACCATTGCGTAGATAAATAGGGTTCGACGACAGCGCCAGAGCGCTCGGAATGGCCAACGGAGTGGACGATGTCCTCGATTTTGACCAGAACACCTTGCGCCTCAAGATCTTTTACGATTTGCTTGCGGCATTCAAACCGGTCCAAACCTTGATATTTTCCAGCATTTTCATTCATGACACCCGCCTCATCCATGATGAGGATGCGTTCCAGATTGTGGCGGTTGCCCATCTCGAAGTCGTTCGGGTCATGAGCTGGTGTTACTTTTACCGCACCCGAACCGTATTCCATATCGACATAATCATCGGCGAAAATCGGAATTTCCCGACCGACAATCGGTAGAATGACGGTTTTACCGATGAGATGTTGATACCTTTCATCATCCGGATGAACAGCAATCCCCGTATCACCGAGCATCGTTTCCGGCCGGGTTGTCGCGATTTCAATATAACCAGAGCCATCGGCGAGCGGATAACGCAGATGGTAAAGGTGACCCGGAACTTCCTTATAAATAACCTCTATGTCAGAAAGCGCTGTTTTCGTTTCAGGATCCCAGTTAATGATGTACTCGCCGCGGTAAATCAACCCTTTTTCATACAGGCGGACGAACACTTCGCGAACAGCTTTGGATAACCCTTCATCCAATGTAAACCGTTCTCTTGTATAATCGAGCGAAAGGCCAAGTTTTGCCCATTGTTTTCTAATAAATTCAGCATACTCCGCTTTCCATGCCCAAGCTACTTCTAAAAATTTTTCTCGGCCCAACTCGTAACGATTCGTCCCCTGTTCACGAAGCTTGGCATCGACCTTCGCTTGAGTGGCAATCCCAGCGTGATCCATTCCCGGTAAATACAGAGCATCATAGCCTTGCATCCGTTTAAAACGAATGAGTAAATCTTGCATCGTCGTGTCCCACGCATGGCCTAAATGCAATTTACCCGTAACGTTCGGCGGTGGTATCACAATTGTATACGGGGGCTTCGTTTGATCTTTTCCGGCCGTAAAATACCCCTTCTCCTTCCAAATGGGATACCATTTCGCTTCGGTTGCGACCGGATCGTATTTGGTTGGCATTTGTTGTGGATCCGTCATGTTTTTCCCTCCGTTTTTCATACTGGAAAGCTGTGCAAATAAAAAAAGCCTTCTTCGAAAAGGACGAAGAACGCTCCGCGGTACCACCTTTGTTTGCATAAAAAGACTTTATGCACACTCAAAAGGATAACGGCTTTTCGGCCGGTTTCGGCTAGTCAATCCAAAAAGGATTTTTCACACGAAACTGCTCAGGGGCGACCTTCCGAACTCTTCCTAAAGAAACCTCACAGCCTTTGGGTTTCTCTCTCTGATAGGTTGAGGATTCGTACTCTTCCCCGTCAACGCACGCTTTCCAATTGTTTGTTTTCCATTTTAGCGATTAATCACCGAATCGTCAACTGTTACACAGCATATCCGGCTTTCCCGTAATATATGCACATCCACTGGAACGTTTCCATAAAATATTTTAAGAATGCTCTCACGGAGGGAGTCGCTATGAACCGTTGGAAATGGAATCAGTACTACCGCTGGCCACCTTGGTTGCGCAGATTGCGAGACGGTTTTGAAGTGTTTGTCTTACCGCTTGCCGTTTTCCAAATGATTCGTGCTATTTTCTGGCCGACGACTTTCGATGTCGTCGTTTTGATCGTCTTGGTCGGCCTCTACATTTGTTTCTTGAAGCGCTGGATCTGACTCAGCGATGTCTTTTTCTAAAAAAGAAAAAAATGCCTGCCAATCTTGTCTTCTTTCACAAAGGACATGCAAGTCGGTGATGAATTTTAATTCACGCACCGGTGATTGCGATTGATAGGACGCGATCAATTTTAAAAAAGGTGTCGGAAACAAAAGATTGGCCAAGAGCGCCTTTTTTTCCTCTCGGCTCAAAGGGTTAACGGTTTGATATTGTCCATAGAGCCGGATCATCCACTCCGATGAAAGCTTTTCGGCACGAAAAAAATCCGCCAAGTCCGAAACCGGGCTCCGCCATTCCGCCTGAGTGAAATCCAGAAAATAAGTTTCACCATTATAAACGATAACATGTGCGCAAGAGACCCGCCTCATGCAAAAAGAGACGGCCTGACCTTCAGCATCCTGGCCTTCAGCAAATAAGGATTCCGCTCGCTCGGCATCCCCGCGAATCCGGCTATAAAGTAAAAAAATTCTTTGCTCAAAAGGTGACGGATACACCCGGTGTTCCGCTTTGTCCATAAAAATTTCCATGATGTCAAAACGGACGTCGGGTCGTTCATACGCCGCGCCAGACGGAAGCGCTGTTTTCGTTTTTCGGTGAAGAACGGCGAGTTTGGCAATGATTCGCTCCCATTTTTCATAAGGATGTCTCACATTTTCTTCGATCCAAGGGGTCAAGTAATAACTCCCACCTTCTGTTTTTGCAAAAGGCGTCCCATCAAGCGTAAAATAAATGGGTAAATGGGCGATCCGATGCCGATCTAATACCGCTAAGGCTTCTAAAAAACCCGCTTCGTCTCCGCTTTTTAACGCATGCAGCATAAAGCTGCCTCGTGGTGTTATGATTTTATATACTTCCCCAATTTGCAAAGCATGATCCGAATACAAGCCGTATTGTTTTAATACTTGTTGAATGTGTTTTGGGTGGACCACCATGCCGCCACCTCCCGCATTCTGACCAAAGGAAAAGGTTGACTCCCAGTCCAGCGGTCGGCCTGAACAGCAATACCATATATCGAAGGTCATGGCAAACGGCCTTTCTCATATATGGTCCTGCACTCAGACAGGCCCATCCCGAGTCAACCTTAACACCTATTTTTTATTAGAAACCGGAATGTAAAGGACTTGCCCTTCACTAATCTCATCACTTTCCAACCGATTCCGTCTTAGAATGGTCGTCACAGGTACTTCATAACGATGGGAAAGCTTTTCCAATGAATCCCCATTCTGTACGATATAGACTTTAATTTTTGTAAATTGATCTTCGGAATTGGTGAGCATCTTCGTTAGATATAAGGCATTTTCATCGCGCCGTTTTGTGTGGACAACCGCCTCCTCATCGGAATCTGTTGTTTCATTCTCTGAGGCATCCGCTCCAACCGGTATCGTCTCAGTTTCCAGTGGGAGATACGGATGGACGGCATCAGATTCCCCTTCTGTTCCGGAAGGTGTTTCCTCGTAACGGCTGTCCGTTTCCTCTTCCTCAGGGTCTTCATCAAAAAAGTTTTCAAAAATATGATGCGGTATCGCTCCGTCCGACCGTTGATTTAACTCTATTTGTGGCTCTTCAGTAACTTCTTCAACTTCTGGTTCCCTGTAACTTTCATACTGCACAACTTCTGTCGGATCATAATCAACGTCACTTTCGGTGGCAGGAGGCTCTTCAGCATTCCGGTCATCGACGAGCCCAGAGATCGTGATTTCTGCTTCCAGCTGGATGCACCCTTTATCGGGCTGATGGTAATCAAAGGATTCGACCGTCACGAGAAGGTCATCAATATCGGCAATGCGCCCCGTCGGGATCGTTATATCGACAGGAAAACGATGTTCAATAAGGACTGTGCCGACATCGGTTTCAGTCACCTCATCAACCGTTCGATACGATGGTCTTCCGTAATCCTCTACCGTTTCGTCCGTATCGTCTGAAGCGGTCGGCTTGTACTCGCCACTTAGCCGCAAAGCGCCTTTAATCGTTACATATTGTGGGTTTTCCTCTATAGTGATGTCCGGTTCCAGCGCCATGGACAGTATTTCTTCTGCTTTTTCCCCGTCCCTAAGCCATACGGATTCGTTAATCGTAAACTGCAGACTTTGACCTGATGATTGGGACATGTTTCTCACCCTTTCCGCATGATATCACTACATATCTATGCGAACGGTTAATGATTATGCCTACGGGTTTTTATCAGCATGTCCCAGTCAAACCGTTCGCGATGCCCCCTGCCTCTTAGTTACCCTTAAGCTGGACTGAAAAATGATCAACTTTCATACCAACATAAAAAACCTTCCGCATCAAATGATACGGAAGGTGATTAAGAACCCATGTCGTGAGGTATTTAACTTTCGGCATGTATTTGCGAAAAAGCGTATTCCGCCGCTTCGATGGTCGCTTCGATATCTTCCATGGTGTGGGCAGTTGAGAGAAAGAGCCCTTCAAATTGCGACGGCGGAAGGGAAATGCCTTTTTCAAGCATGTACCGGAAATAGCGCTTAAAGTGATCAAGGTTTGCGCTTTTAGCTGTTTCATAATCAACAACGTCTTTATCCGTGAAGAAAATCCCGATCATGGAACCCGCCCGGTTCACGGTCAGCGGGATATCGTATTTTGCCGCCGCTTCCCGATACCCTTGTTCGAGACGATCGGCTTTTTTCTGGAATTCCTGATAATCTTCCGGTTTTAGTAATGACAACGTCGTGTAGCCCGCCGCCATGGCTAGTGGATTCCCGGAAAGCGTACCGGCTTGGTAAATCGGTCCGCTCGGGGCGATTTGCTCCATGATCTCCCGGCGGCCACCAAAAGCGCCGACGGGAAGGCCTCCGCCGATGACTTTACCAAGACAGGTCAAATCAGGGGTGACGTTGTAAAAACCTTGGGCACAATGATAATCGACGCGAAAGCCGGTCATGACCTCATCAAAAATCAGCAAGGCTCCGTATTCTGTTGTCACTTCTCTCAAACCCTCTAAGAAGCCTGGTTGAGGTGGCACGACGCCCATGTTACCGGCGACCGGTTCCACAATCACGCAGGCAATGTCGTCGCCGAATTGTTCAAATGCCAACTTAACGGCCTCAAGATCATTATATGGGCATGTAATCGTATGGCGGGCGACGCTTTCTGGAACGCCGGGGCTATCCGGCAAACCGAGTGTAGCCACACCGGACCCCGCTTTGATTAAAAGCGAATCGCTATGCCCGTGATAGCTACCTTCAAATTTAATAATTTTATTTCTTCCTGTGAACCCGCGGGCAAGACGCAAAGCGCTTAACGTCGCCTCTGTTCCTGAGTTCACCATACGCACCACTTCGACGGATGGCACGCGGTCGATGACCAATTGCGCCAACTTCGTTTCCAAAACATGCGGGGCACCAAAGCTCGTCCCTTTCTCGGCCGTCTCCTTAATCGCCTTTACCACATGGTCTTCAGCATGGCCTAGAATGAGAGGCCCCCACGAAAGCACATAATCGATGTACATATTGCCGTCTAAATCTTTAACCTTCGAACCTTTGCCTTCCACCATATACACTGGATTCATATCAACGGAACGAAAGGCGCGAACGGGGCTATTTACCCCACCGGGCATGACCCGCTTCGCTTCTTCAAAAGCTTGGATGGAGCGCTCCATCGGTCTCATCGGAATGATTCCTCCCGCAACCATTTTGCCGCATCCTTGGCATGGTAAGTAATGATAATATCGGCACCAGCGCGCTTCATGCTGACGAGCAGTTCCATGACAACGGCTTTTTCATCAATCCAACCGTTTTGCGCAGCCGCCTTCACCATCGCATATTCGCCGCTTACATTATAGACGACAAGCGGCAAATCGAAGTGATTTCTAATGTCACGCACAATATCCAAAAACGAAAGGCCTGGTTTCACCATTAAAAAATCAGCGCCTTCCGCCACATCCGATTCCGCTTCGCGCAGGGCTTCGAGACGGTTGGCAGGGTCCATCTGATACGTTTTTCGGTCGCCGAATTGCGGTGCGCTTTCTGCTGCGTCACGGAATGGCCCGTAAAAACTTGAAGCATATTTTACGGCATAAGACATGATCGGCACATGTTGAAAACCGGCTTCATCTAAGCCTTGGCGAATGGCGGCAACAAAACCATCCATCATATTGGACGGAGCGATGATGTCAGCCCCAGCTTTCGCTTGCGAAACCGCCGTTTTCACCATCAGTTCAAGGCTTTGGTCGTTATCGACATCACCATCAACAATAATGCCGCAATGGCCGTGGTCAGTATATTCGCATACACATGTGTCGGCACAAACGATAAAATCGGGATAGCGTTTCTTAATATGGCGGATCGCTTTTTGAACAATGCCTTCCTCATCATAAGCGGAAGAACCAACCGCATCCTTTTCATCGGGAATGCCAAAGACCATTAGCGCCGGAATGCCAAGTGCATGCACCTCGTCAAGCTCTTCGTCTAGGCGGTCTATTGAATATTGGTATACACCCGGCATGGATGGCACTTCCTTTTTGATGTTCGTGCCTTCTACAGCAAAAATCGGATAGATGAAATCATCAATGGAAAGTTTCGTTTCCCTTACCAGACGGCGCATCGCCGGTGTTTGGCGAAGCCTCCGATGGCGGTCAAAGAATAATTCGGACATAACCGGTCCCTCCTAAAGTGTAGAAGTTTTATAAAAATCCACAATGGCTTCAATCAAGGATTCGGCCGTAAACGTTTTAGGCACCACACGGGGGCATAAGCCCCGTTTGCGCGCGTGGGCGGCACTCACTTTGCCGATGCATGCGACGAGCGCGTTATTCCAGAAATCCTTTAAATCCAAGCCATCCGTTAACGCAAGGAAAAAGTCAATAGCCGATGGGCTGGCGAAAGTGATGACATCGATGCGTCTATTTGTCAGTACATCCGTCAACGCTTCGCGAATGGCCGCATTCAACACCGTTTGATAGACGTCAAGCCGCGTTACTGACATACCGGCTTGATGCAGTTCAGTTTCCAAATCGCTTTTGGCGAGGTTTCCGAGGAGAAGGAGCGCTGTAGCACCTTTTGGCGCCGCTTGCCGGAACGCCTCGGCCAAGCTTTCCGCTGTAAATTCTTTCGGCCATCGTTCAACCTTAAACCCATATGATTCAATCATTTTTGCGGTTTTAAGACCGACAGCGGCAAATTTTGGTGAACGAATCCGGATCCCCCGTGCGTTTATAAGGTCCATAAAAGCCTTTACGCCATTGGCACTTGTAAAGATGAGCCAATCAAAGTCATCGGCCTTTTCTAAAATCGCCCATTCTTTTTCTGAAAGCGGTGCGGGGATTATCTTCATCACAGATCGTATAATGGGCTCTGCCCCATAGGCACGAAGTGTTTCGGCCATTTTTTCGGACGATGTTTTCTCCCGCGTCAATAAAACGGTTTTCCCTTCCAAAGGCAAGGTCATTTTGTTAACCGTACCTTTACGTCTTGCAGAATATCGTCTGCCCCTTGTTGTTTCAGGGCTTGCCCAAGTTTTACGCCAAGTTCAACCGGGTCGTTGCCTGAAAGCCGGTCTTTGATTATGACTTTGCCGTCGGGTGTTGCAACAAGGCCGGTTAATGTCAAGCGGTCGCCGTCGCTTTCACCCAGAGCCGCAATCGGCACTTGGCAACTTCCCTCTAGTTCCCCAAGAAACGCTCGTTCCGCATAAACGACACGGGCGGTCGCTTCATCATGGATCAACGCCAATAGTTCCAACAGCGCTTCATCATCACTGCGGCATTCGATGGCGAGCGCGCCTTGGCCAACCGCTGGCAAAACATCATCCACATGAAGATATTCCGTCACTTTTTCTTCTTTCCAACCCATTCTTTCCAATCCGGCAGCCGCAAGGACAATGGCATCGAATCGCCCTTCCTCCAACTTACGGATGCGCGTATCAATATTTCCCCTGAGCGGTTCGATGCGCAAATCCGGGCGCACATGAAGAAGCTGGGCTTGCCGTCTCAAGCTACTCGTTCCGACAACTGCTCCCTCGGGCAAATCTTTCAGAGAGCGATAGTTTTTAGAAAGCAAAACATCGCGATAATCGGCGCGGGGCGGCACGCAGGCAATCGTTAACCCGCTCGGAATCTCTGACGGAACATCTTTCATGCTGTGAACGGCAAAGTCGATGTCTCGTTCGAGCAAAGCTTTTTCAATTTCTTTTACAAAAAGGCCTTTCCCGCCCACTTTGGAAAGCGTGACATCAAGGATGCGATCTCCTTTTGTGACGATATGTTTTAACTCAAAGTGTACATCCGGGCAGAGCTTCTGGATTTGCTTCATAACCCATTCGGTTTGCGTCAAAGCGAGCTGACTCTTCCGCGATCCGACAACGAATTTCGGCATGTTGCTCCTCTTTTCTCTGTTAAATTTTCATCCTACATCTATTACCATAAATGAAAGCCGGTGAAGGATTCTGATAAAAACACATTGATTAAAACGATCAGAAACCCCACAGCATTCCAATAGACTAAAGGCTTCCCAGACACATTTCTTCCCAGTTTTTGATAGATATAAAAGCCATAGACAAAGAGAATGAAAAAAGAGGTTAATACTTTAATATCCAACCAGCTAAAGGCGGATAAAGTGAAAATGGCTCGGTCGATGCCGAGAAAAAGCGAAATGGTTAACAGTGGAAAGCCCGCTAAATTACAAACGAAGGATGCTTGTTCCAATTTTGAAAGACTGCTGAAACGAATGAGACGACGCCCCCATTTTTTCTTTTTCAGCATCGAATACTCCAGCCAATACATGACGGACAAGATAAACGAAGCGAAAAAAGCAGCATAGGCAATAAATGCCATGGTGATATGAATGATTAACAAGTCCGACATGAGCTTTTCACTTAAGACTTGCGAAACCCGGTCATCGGGTCCAAACAATGTCACGGCCATGAGAAAAAAGCCTAGGGCGTTAGCGAAAAGCGAAAAAAATGGCAAGCGGTCAGATCTTGTTAACAATAAAGAAAAGGTAATCATCAACCAAGATAAAAAGAACAGGCCGTCAAGAGGCGTCAGGATAGGAAATTCGCCTGTCACATGCATCTTCTCGTAAAAAATCACATCTTGTAAAAGCCAGACAATAATAAGTAACCAGAAAGCGATGCGTCTCGCTTTCCGGTTATTTTGATAGTAATCCATGAAATAAAAGCATACAGAGGCAGCATAAATGACGATCGTCACATCATAAAGTGCAGTGATTGGCATGGTCGAATCCCCTTATGAACGCGGCCGAGCTTCATTTAAAACGGGACGCTTGCCATAACCCCTTTGTTCGTCATAGGGCATATCTTCTGAAAGTTCTAAATCCAGACCGAAAATATCAATAAAAGTATTTAATAATTGTTTGGCATCCGGGTCAACGGCAAATTCCTTCGCCTTTTGGATTGGCTCACGCAGCATTTGATTCACAATGCTCTTCGTATGCTTACTGATAATCTTGCGTTCCCGTTCCGTTAAGTCGGGCAGCTTGCGTTCCAGACTTTTCATCGTTTCCCTTTGGATTTGCAACGCTTTTTGCCTTAATCCGGCGATAATCGGAACGACACCGAGCGTTCCAACCCATTCGAAAAACCGTCCCACTTGCTCTTCTATCATTTCGGAAATACGAGCGGCCGCTTCTTTACGTTCCTCTAAATTGGTTTGAACAATGCCTTCGAGATCATCAATATCATAGAGAAAGACGCCTTCCAATTCTTGAATGCTTGGATCCACATCTCGTGGAACGGCAATGTCAACGATAAACAACGGTTTCCCTTTACGCTTCTTGACGGCACGCTGAACCGTGGAAGCGGTAATGACAAAATCTTTGGCACCGGTAGAACTGATTAAAATGTCGGTCTCGGCCAAGGCGTTTTCCAATGCGCGGATGTCCTTCGCCACACCATTATAGCGCTCTGCCAGTTCCACGGCTTTTTCATAGGTTCGGTTCATCACGGTAATGTGATCAATGCCGCGGCTTTTCAAATGTGTGGCCGTTAACTCGCCCATTTTCCCAGCGCCAAGAACTAAAATGCGCTGATCATCCAGACGGCCAAAGATTTTCTCAGCAAGTTCAACAGCGGCATAGCTCACGGATACCGCGTTATCGTTAATCATCGTCTCCGAATGCGCGCGTTTCGCTACATTTAGCGCTTCCTTAAATAATTCATTAAAAAAGGTCCCTGTAACGCCTAGGGCTTGCGCCTTAAGAAAAGCATCGCGCACTTGTCCGAGGATTTGGGTTTCACCCAAAACAAGGGAATCCAAACCGCAAGCGACATGGAATAAATGGCGGACGGCTTCCTCATTTTCTTTCACAAAAATATAAGGCTGAATGTCTTCCATCTTCTTGTTAAAGTAATTCGCCAAAAAAGCTTTTGTGTAATAACGCCCTGTGTGAATTTGGTCCGAGACAACATACAATTCGGTCCGGTTGCAAGTTGAGACAATAACAGCTTCAAAAATGCTCTTTTGGTTGCGTAGTGCTTTTACTGCCTCATCCCATTCCGATTCCGGAAATGTCATTTGTTCCCGAATTTCAACAGGGGCCGTTTTGTGATTCACGCCGACCACTATCATATTCATCGCTGTCTACCCCGTTCCTTCCGTTCATTCCAATAGATAGTATATCATGTTTCGTCCCGGGAAACATCCTAAGGATGATTATTTAGAATAATTATTATCAAAGATTTCATCTTCAATCATAAAGAAACACTTGAGTTTTCGCAATGCATATGCTGTCATTATATTAGACAAAAAGTGTGAAATTCACACAAATGACATAGATAGAGCTTGGAGGGAAACCGGTTGAAAAACCAGAATGCGTTTGTCGGCTTAGCCCTGCTAGGATTCGGCATCTATTTTTTACTTAATCAATGGCATATTCCATTCTTGCAATCGTTTCACAGCTGGCCGACCGTGGTCATCATCATCGGCCTGGCGTTGGCTGTTCAGGCACTAGCAGCAAAAGATTACGGGAATTTATTTCCGGCGGTCATCCTCCTGGGGCTTGGCATTCATTTTCATTTTCGCGATGAATGGCCGTGGTGGCCGGAAGGTTGGGCGGTGTATACCTTTATTTTTGGCCTCGCTTTTCTTGCCCGTTATTATAAAGAGCGCAAAGACGGTCTGGCTATCGGGCTGACGCTTGTTGCGCTATCGCTTTTAAACTTTTTCTATCAAAGCTTCCAATCCTTTACCGCTAGACTTTTCCACCTCATTGGCGATCTTTGGCCCCTACTCTTGATTGCCTTCGGGCTTTATCTGATTTTCGGTCAGAAAGGCGGTAAAAAGAAAAGGTAAAGCCATCACGCTTTACCTTTTGATAACCTTCATATAAATGGATGGTTAAAACAAAGGAGATCGCTTTTCTTGTAGGGAATCAAAAAGCCCATAGGCCCCAACATATCATACCTCATGCATCTCGACGCCTCCGAACACCAACACACAGGCAAATACCATATCATGCGCCACAATGATCCTCATCCTAGAACGGATGATTTACATAAAAACGCTTAAGTCATTTGGTGATCTAGGTATTTTTCAATTTCCTGCCACAATTCCTCTTTCCCCGTACCGTTAAAAGATGAGAAAACAACCAATGGGTCATCGGCGACCATCTGTAATCCTTCACGAATGATTTTTTTATGCTTCTGATGTCGGCCTTTGGAAATTTTGTCGCTTTTGGTTGCTGCCACTATTGTCGGGATCTGAAAATATTTCAGATATTCGTACATTTGAATGTCATCTTTTGAAGGTGGATGGCGGAAATCAACCAACTGAACGACACCGCGAAGATTGCGATTTTCCGTAAAATACGTTTCGAGCATTCGCGCCCAAGCCGCCCTCTCCGATTTGGACACTTGGGCATAGCCGTAACCCGGGACATCAACAAAATAAAAAATGTCGTTAATCAAGTAATAATTCAACGTTTGTGTTTTCCCCGGTTTTTGGGAGGTTCGAGCTAAATTTTTCCGGTTCAACAACGTATTGATCAGAGATGATTTGCCGACATTAGAACGGCCAGCCAAAGCGATTTCCGGCAAATCGCCTTCCGGCCATTGAGAGGGTTTGACGGCGCTCAGGACATATTTTGCACTCGAAATTTTCACCGGGCTTCTCCTCGCAGAGCATGGCGGAGGACCTCGTCGAGATGTTTGACTTTGATAAAGGTCAAATCCTTGCGGACGCTCTCTGGTATATCATCTAAATCGCGGGCGTTTTCTTGAGGAATGATGATCGTTTTCAAACCGGCGCGATGTGCGCTTAATGTTTTTTCCTTTAATCCGCCAATCGCAAGCACCCTCCCGCGAAGCGTAATCTCTCCGGTCATGCCGACTTCTTTTTTCACTGGTCGATTCGTTAATGCCGATACAAGCGCTGTGGCCATGGTGATCCCAGCGGACGGACCATCTTTTGGAACGGCTCCTTCAGGAACATGGATATGAAAATCGTGTTTTTCATGGAAATCTTCCGGTATACCAAGTTCTTTTGCGTGCGCCCGGATATAGCTGAATCCGGCCTGAGCCGATTCTTTCATGACATCGCCAAGTTTTCCGGTGAGCGTCAATTTTCCTTTCCCAGGAAGGACCGATACTTCAATGGACAGCGTGTCACCGCCAAATGGGGTATAAGCCAAACCCGTGGCCACGCCGACTTGATCTTCGGCTTCCGCTTGTCCGTAATGGTAAAGCGGCTTTCCGAGAAATTTTTCGATCGTCCCCGCCGTGATCGTGACGGTTTTTTGCTCGCCGGTGACAATGCGCTTCGCCGCTTTCCGGCACAAGGAGGCAATCCGCCTTTCGAGGTTGCGGACGCCCGCTTCTCTTGTATAACGGCGAATTAAAAATAAGATGGCATCGTTCTGGAAGCGGAGTTGACTTTTTTTCAAACCGTGTTCTTTCAGTTGTCTCGGGATAAGATGGCCAAGGGCGATATGAAGTTTTTCCTCCTCGGTGTAGCCAGCGATCGTGATCATTTCCATTCGGTCCAAAAGCGGTCCGGGAATCGTCGCGGCGTTATTGGCGGTTGTTATAAACATGACTTTGCTTAAGTCGTACGGCTCTTCAATATAATGGTCACTAAAGGTAGCATTTTGTTCCGGGTCGAGCACTTCTAACAGAGCAGCGGCCGGGTCCCCGCGAAAATCATTGGACATTTTATCAATCTCATCCAAAAGAAAAACGGGATTAATGGTTTTCGCTTTTTTCATGCCTTGAATGATGCGCCCCGGCATGGCGCCGACATACGTCCGGCGATGGCCGCGAATTTCTGCTTCATCACGGACACCACCAAGGGAAATGCGGACAAAGTGGCGGTTAAGCGCCTTGGCGACGGACCGGGCTAATGATGTTTTACCCACACCAGGCGGTCCGACAAGGCAGAGGATCGGACCTTTTAGTGATTTCGTTAGCTTCTGAACAGATAAATACTCTAGGACGCGTTCTTTCACTTTATCCAGTCCATAATGCTCTTCATTCAAAATCTTTTCGGCATGGCGAATATCAAGATTGTCGGTCGTCTCCTCTTTCCAAGGCAATTGTAATAACCAGTCGATATAATTGCGAATCACACCGCTTTCAGCCGAGCTCGGCGGCAGTTTATCATAGCGATTCAGTTCTTTGCGCGCTGTTTCCTTCACATGATCCGGCATGGAAGAAGCTTCGATTTTTTCTCTAAGCGCTTCGACTTCGCTCTCTTTCGTTTCCTTTTCGCCGAGTTCTTTCTGGATGGCTTTCATCTGTTCCCGCAAATAATATTCTTTTTGCGAGCGCTCCATCGATTTTTTGACTTGCTGCCCAATCTTTTTCTCAAGGCCAAGGACTTCTTGTTCATCACTTAAAATTTGAATGAGTTTATTCAGGCGTTCTTTGATGTCCAACAATTCCAATAGCCCTTGCTTCTCCTTTATCATTAAAGGGAGATGGGAGCTAATGACATCAGCAAGCCGTCCGGGCTCGTCAATGTCTTGGACAGAGGCCAAGGTTTCGGGCGTCACTTTTTTGCTTAGTTTAATATATTCAGCAAATTGATCGACCGCAGCGCGCATCAATGCTTTGGTTTCCAAATCGAAGTCCGACACTTCTTCTAGGATCGTGACGTCGGCTTCATAATATGGTTCTTTCTTGGTATAGCGCTCAATTTTCGCTCGCTTTTCACCTTCGACCAAAATGCGGATCGTCCCGTTCGGTAGCTTTAGCATTTGTTTGACGCTAGAGATCGTTCCCATTTCAAAAATATCTTCAGGTTTTGGAGATTCCACCGCAACTTCTTTTTGCGCCACAAGGAGGATTTTGTGATCATCTACCATGACGGCCTCCAACGCCTCAACGGACTTTTCGCGCCCAACGTCTAAGTGCATGACGACCGTTGGGTAAACGATTAAGCCGCGCAGAGGAAGCACAGGGATTCTTCGCTTTTCACTCACTTAACCACCTCCATGAGCGGATGATTATGTATGTCATTCATTCATAATTTTACATGACCTTCGCGCTCGGTCTCACGCAAAATCATACCATTGGAGGAAAACAATCGTCCAGCCTGGACTATTAAAAATGGTTAGTTAACCCGTGACAGGCGTAACACCTGTCACACGGGTTGTATCGGGGCTTGCGTCATGGCTGGGACCGATTGATCATCTGACAGCCAGTCCGGTTCTTGCAAAGCGATTTTGAAAACTTCGCTCAGTTTTTTTACCGGAATGATTTCGATATCCTTTATTTCATTCAACAGGGCTTGTCGATTTTCTTCAGGAATGATCACCCGCTTCGCCCCTGCTTCTTTTGCTGCTTCAATTTTGGCGATCACCCCGCCGATTGGCTTAACAGCTCCGTGGATCGATAATTCTCCGGTCATTGCGACGTAGGGATCCACCGGGATATTCTTAATGGCGGAATATACGGCTGTAGCGATGGCAATGCCAGCCGACGGACCGTCAACCGGTGCGCCTCCCGGAAAATTAATATGAATGTGATACTGATGGGCACGCGTCCCCATTTGGTTGAGAACGGTCAGAACATTTTCCACCGAACTTTTGACAAGGCTTTTCCGCCGGATCGATTTGCCGGAGTTACCTAACGTCTCTTCTTCAACAATACCCGTAATCGTCAAGCTGCCCCGTTTTGCCCGAACGGCGGTGACCTCTATTTCCAACAAGGCACCGCGATTCGGTCCATAAACGGCTAAACCGTTGACTAGGCCGACAACCGGCTCTTGGTGCACCTTTTTTTCCTGACGGGGTTGTAACTGACTGGCATAAATCACCCATTCAATGTCTTCCAAACGAATTTCTTGACGATTTTTCGATATAGCCAAGCCTGCGGCGATTTGCATCATATTCACGGCTTCTCGGCCGTTACGGGCATATTCGGCAATTTTATGTATGCCTTCATCCCCAATCGTCAACTGCAGTTTGTCGGCAGCCCTTTTGGCAATCACTTCAATGTCTTTGGCTTTCAATTCATTAAAATACACTTCCAGACAGCGCGAACGGATGGCTGGTGGAATTTCCTCAGGTGACCGGGTGGTTGCCCCGACGAGTCGAAAATCAGCGGGTAAACCATTTTGAAAAATGTCATGGATGTGCGGGGGAATTTGCGTATTTTCTTCGCTATAATAGGCGCTTTCCAAGAAAACTTTGCGGTCTTCCAACACTTTGAGCAGCTTGTTCATTTGAATGGGATGGAGTTCACCGATTTCATCGATAAAAAGAATGCCACCATGTGCGTGGGTGACGGCACCTTGTTTCGGCTGCGGGATGCCTGCTTGTCCCATCGCTCCCGCTCCTTGATAAATCGGGTCATGGACACTGCCGATTAATGGGTCGGCAATGCCGCGTTCATCGAACCGAGCTGTCGTGGCATCGAGCTCGATAAACACCGACGATTTTTTAAATGGAGAAAGCGGATTGCGTTTAGCTTCTTCCAAGACGAGGCGTGCGGCGGCCGTTTTCCCCACACCTGGTGGGCCGTAAATTAAGACATGTTGCGGGTTCGGTCCGCACAGCGCCGCTCTTAACGTTTGAATCCCATCGTTCTGACCGACGATGTCATCCATCGAAGTCGGACGGACTTTTTCCGCAAGCGGTTCGGTTAAAGAAATGCTACGCATTTTCCGCAGGTTTTCCAATTCCTTTTTCGATTCTTTGTCAATAGAGGCCTTCTGCGATTGCTGGCTGCGAAGCAAATTCCAGAAGTACAAGCCAATGATGACGCCGAAGAATAGTTGCACGAAAATCACGAGCGATGTCCAATTCATTCCTTTAACCCCCCTGAATGTTTGCTTCCATTGGTTAGTATCTCCTGGCCCTATCTCTAGTAAACGGCAGGAGGGGTTAGGGAATGAATGGTAATCCCCCACTAAAGAGAAAGGCGAATGATCCGAGGTAGGAAAACTTTTTTTAAAGAAAACGCGGGTCTTTTATCCTTTTTAAGCGCAGCAAGAGCCTTCGTTTGACTTATGCTTACCTGTAAATATTTACTTTCTTACCAGAATAAAAAAGGTTGACTCATGAGGCAAATATCCCTGATGCCCAGGTCATCCCTCTTAAGTCAACCTCTCATGTCATGACTCACTATGCAAAGATTGGTCAGGCGCTTTCTTTCGGCTTTTCGTTATTTTTGATCACGGTGCCGTCATCCATAATCAGTGTCGGTGCGACTTTGTCTGTCACGGTTTCCTTCGTGATGATGCATTTTTCCACATCATCTCGTGAAGGTAGTTCAAACATGACATCGAGCATAATCGTCTCGATGATGGAACGCAATCCGCGGGCGCCGGTTTTTCGTTCAATGGCTTGTTTGGCGATCTCGCGGAGCGCTTCGTCGGTAAATTCGAGATCCACACCATCAAGCTCTAATAACTTTTGATATTGTTTGACCAATGCATTTTTCGGTTTTGTCAAAATATCAACAAGCGCATCTTCATCTAATTGATCCAATGTTGTCACAACGGGTAAACGGCCAATAAACTCGGGAATCAAGCCGAATTTCAATAAGTCTTCGGGGAGCACTTGTTTGAGGTACTCGTCTTTTTCCAGTTCTTTCTTGCTTCTTACATCTTGGCCGAATCCGATCACTTTCTTACCAAGGCGGCGTTTAATTATTTGTTCAATGCCATCAAAGGCACCACCGCAGATAAACAAGATATTCGTCGTGTCGATTTGAATGAATTCTTGATGCGGGTGTTTTCTTCCGCCTTGTGGAGGGACGCTGGCGACCGTTCCCTCAAGAATTTTCAGCAAGGCTTGCTGAACCCCTTCACCGGAAACGTCACGTGTAATCGAGGGGTTCTCGGATTTGCGAGCAATTTTGTCGATTTCATCGATATAAATAATGCCTTTCTCGGCTTTTTCCACATCGTAATCGGCGGATTGGATCAGTTTAAGCAAAATGTTCTCCACATCTTCACCGACATAACCGGCTTCGGTTAATGATGTCGCATCAGCAATCGCAAACGGGACATTTAATATTCTAGCAAGTGTTTGCGCGAGCAACGTTTTCCCGCTTCCCGTCGGTCCAATCATGACGATATTGCTCTTGGCAATTTCTACATCATCATTCTTGTGCTTGGCGTTGATGCGTTTATAGTGGTTATAAACAGCAACGGAAAGGCTTTTTTTCGCGCGATCTTGCCCGATCACATAATCATCGAGGATGTCACAGATTTCTTGTGGTTTTGGCACATCCTTAAATTCGACTTCCTCATCGACACCAAGCTCTTCCTCTACGATTTCGGTACAAAGCTCGATGCATTCATCACAAATATATACACCTGGTCCGGCAACCAGTTTCCGAACTTGATCTTGCGTTTTTCCGCAGAAGGAACATTTCAATTGACCTTTTTCGTCATTAAATTTGAACATTATTTCACCCCTAATTTCTGTCTTTGAAAGCACGGGCAGAAAAGAGCGAAAAAACTTTACATTGTAAAGCGTGATCGTTAAACCTTTTCAACCGATGATTCAGCGACATAAGACAGCGCGATGGTCTGTCATGTCTTTACTATAGAATAACCATAATCGCGCAACAGTTCAAATAATATACACGGCGGGAAATGATAACTTTTTATGTAAAACAGCCCTTTTGGGAGGCCTCCCTTAACGTAAGGATATGTATATGGTATATAAAATACACTTTTTTTTGATTTTAATCAAAACCCGGGAACGAAATAAATTTCGACAAAAAATTCTGCATAAAGGTAATGAATGGGAGCCGCTAAAAGCCGCTCCCTGATGCTTGATTTACGCTTCTTTAATTTCTTCGGCAGGAACTTCAACCCCGTGGTCAACAAGAAAATCAATGGCCTTGCGGATTCTAAGGTCTTCTTTAATCGCTTTCGTTCCGCCTTGCATGTTAATCAATTGTTTCACTTGGTCAACGGGCATTTTAAAATTCTCTGCGGTTTTCTTAATATCTTCTTCGACTTCCTCATCCGTGACTTCGATGTTTTCGGCATCTGCCACCGCTTCGAGGGTGAGATTTGCTTTGACGCGTTTTTCCGCAGATTCACGCAATTCTTCTCTCAACCCTTTTTCATCGGTTCCAGAGAATTGATAATACATATCCATCGTTAAGCCTTGGGAAGCCATTTGCTGCCTTACTTCCCCAACCATGCGATCGATTTCTCGTTCAATCATGGCTTGAGGAATGTCCACTTCGGCATTTTCCGCAGCTTGTTCAACAACGGCATCGCGTCTGTTGTTCAGTGCTGTCGTTTCCCTTTGCTCTTTTAGTTGATTTTTAATTTTTTCTTTCAGCTGGTCTAAGGTTTCAACCTCTTCGTCCACATCTTTAGCGAATTCATCATCGAGTTCCGGTAACTGTTTCACTTTCACTTCGTGTACTTTCACTTTGAAAGTAGCTGGCTTACCTTGTAATTCTTCGGCATGATACGATTCAGGGAATGTCACTTCGATTTCTTTTTCTTCCCCAGCTTTCATTCCGATCAGTTGTTCTTCAAACCCCGGAATGAAGGTGTTGGAGCCGATTTCAAGCGAATAATTTTCTCCCTTACCGCCATCAAACGGTTTTCCATCGATAAAGCCTTCGAAATCGATAACGACCGTATCACCGTTCTCGACAGCACCGTCTTCTTTTACAGCGAGTTCTGCATAGCGTTCACGAAGCCGATTGAGTTGGTCATTCACATCCTCATCAGTGACTTCTACGTTTTGCTGCTCCATTTTAAGCCCTTTGTATTCACCGAGCTTAACTTCTGGTTTTACGGTGACTTCAGCTTTAAAAATGACTTCGCTACCTTTTTCGATCTTTTCGATATCGATGGTCGGTTGATCGACCGGAAAAATACCGGTTTCATCTACCGCTTTAGCATAAGCTTCCGGCAGAATAATGTCGACAGCATCTTGATAAAGCGCCTCCACGCCAAAACGCTTTTCAAAAATCGGGCGAGGCACTTTGCCTTTGCGGAACCCCGGTAGGTTCACTTTTTTAACAACTTTCTTGAACGCTTGGTCAAGCGCTTTATTGAAGCTCTCGGCGTCTACTTCAAAAGTTAAGACACCTTGATTTCCCTCTTTTTTCTCCCAATGTGCTTTTACATCCATTTAGTCTTACCTCCAACAACGATCTTCATACTTATAAGAGAGAGGCGCCATTCAAATGAAAGGTCATTTTTTCACGGCGCTTCTCTTATAGAAAATTTTTTATAAGAAAAGCGTATGGATCATACCGCCATCTTATCAATACAGGACTATGCAACCACTACATTATAACATAAACAACGTGAATGCAAAATTGGCTGCACAAAAAAAACGATATTTTCTATCCATCGTGCACCAAACCATCCCTCAAGATGATGACTGAGGCGCCTCAACCGCTTCCAATTGCGACAGGGCTGGCTGAACCTCTGATAGGGTAAGCCCGAAAGCCTGATGCAATCGGGTGTCCGTCACGGTTTCTCCATTCATACGGTGAACAAGGGTATAGCATGCGGCCGCCCAAGTGGTCGCTTCATCAGCGACCAATGGTAGGGGATACATCGTTAAAATAAAATGTCCCCAAAGTCCACTCGCTTGATCAAGGAGTGATGGGCTTTCAGACCCTAGGACATCACGGATTTTTTTAAGCACTTGCTCAGACAACCCTTCATAAAATAAAGGTTCACCTAAATGAACTTTAACGATCTGACCGAATTTCTCAACTTCGACCGTCTTCTGAATACCTCGTTCCTTTAAGTCTCCGAGCATCATGCTCTTCAATAACGGGTCTCCGTTAGGATTGGCAAAGAAACTTGTATAAAGAGGCAGAACTTCCTCATCCTTTAGACGACGCGCCTGATGAAAAGCCCGCCACTGCAGGTCTCTATTTTTGTTAGACAAGGCTTCCGAAAGATCAGCCTGCCCGTGATTATCCCGTTCATCATGTGAAGGTAGCGGGATTTCATTCATTCTTCGTTTGGCAAATTCCCCTAAATGCTTGAGATTTCGCCGTTCTTCAGGCAGAAACTTGCTTTCTTCCAAAACCATCTCGACCATATCACAAACGGCTTGATATTTCTTCTGATAGATTAAAACAGTTAAATGAAGCTTCAAAACATCAAAATAGTCACCAACACCCCGTTCGAGCATCTCTTTCGTCAGAGATTCAGCTTGGTCGAGGCGTCCGAGCTCAACACTACAAACCGCAAGGCCATATGCGGCTTGTGGGTTATCACGGTCAAATTCTGCCAACTGTTTGAACAATTGAAACGCTTGTTGGTATTGTTTCGATTGAAGCGCAAGAATGGCTTTTTCTGATAATAACTCGGCTAAGCGCGGAAAGGGTATGATCATTCCGTCCTTTTCATTTGGCCGTTGATCGCTCACTTTAGGCCCCCATTTCAAAAACCTTTCTCGTTCTCCAGTGTAACAGTTTCACCACTTAAAGACAATTTTCCCTTTTATTTTTCATGTGACATGTGTCAGTTCTTATGAAAAAAATACGTTGACCGAACATCTAAACTTTTAGTTTAAACAAAAAAACAGAAAAACGCTCGCAAACCTGTTTCGTTCAACGGTTTCGAGCGTGATTGGTTGTTTTCGCTTTTTCAAGAAATTAATAGAATGGCGTCCCAGGAGGGATTCGAACCCCCGACCGACGGCTTAGAAGGCCGTTGCTCTATCCTGCTGAGCTACTGGGACATGGACGTTGTTTGAAAAGTTCATCGTGCGTTTGGACGAACCGCCGTTGCCGTAACTTAACACCAGTTACTTCCCGTGTTAAACCCAACGCATGCGGCGAATGGAATTTACCTTCAAAATAAAAAAAGACAACGCATATTATGGAGCGGGTGATGGGAATCGAACCCACGACTAGAGCTTGGGAAGCTCTTGTTTTACCATTAAACTACACCCGCATGTCTAACGACAATGTTTAATATAACTGATATTAGTGCCGTTGTCAATATGAAATTTAAAATGGTGTCGAACGTATGTCAACTTGTCATATAGGGAAGGCCTAAAGACAAATTTTCCTCTTGCACTAACGATCATCCTTTTTATCGCTGTCATTGGGTAAACCGGCGGGAATACCCGCCGGCTGTCAACTAACCTAGCAGTTCAGGCAGTAACTTTTCTAATTTTTTTAAAGCACGAGCCCGATGACTGATCGCGTTTTTTTCATCTGAAGTTAACTCCGCAAAGGTTTTATTCATTTCCGGGATATAAAAAATGGGATCATAACCAAAGCCCCCTTCACCCCTTGGCGCGGTTGTAATGAGACCGCGGCATTCTCCTTCCGCAAATACGGTTTCGGAACCGGGGCGACTGACAGCAAGCACACAGACAAAGCGCGCGCTTCGCTCATTCATGGGCACATCCTCTAACTCCTTGAGCACTTTTTCAATGTTTTTTCGATCGTCTTTCTCCTCACCGGCATATCGGGCGGAATAAATGCCCGGCCGTCCACCTAAGGCATCGATCGCCAATCCTGAATCATCCGCAATCGCAAGACACTGGTAACGCTCGGCAATGGTTTCCGCTTTAAGCCGCGCATTTTCTTGAAACGTTGCACCAGTCTCCTCAACATTGGGAGCATCTGGCAGATCATTCAATGACAGAACTTCTGTGCCATAAGGGGCAAGCATCTTGCGAAATTCTTTAATTTTTCCTTCGTTTTTTGAGGCAATCAACACTTTTTTCATGGTTAATCCTCCCGAGAATCAGGAAGCGTAAATGCGCCGATAATTTTTTTCTGATAATCAATTAACTCCGAAATGCCCTTTTTTCCCAAAGCGAGAAGTTCAGCCAACTGAGCCTCAGAGAAAGTGGCTTCCTCCCCTGTCCCCTGCAGTTCAACGAAGTCACCTCTACCGGTCATGACAATATTCATGTCGACTTCGGCCGTTGAGTCTTCTTCATAATTCAAGTCTAATATGGCGCCATGGTCGGGATGAATGCCAACCGAAGTGGCCGCAAGAAATGTTTTCACAGGCATCGTATCCACAAGGCGATCTTCAACGGCTTTTTTAAAAGCTAAAACCATAGCCACAAATGCACCCGTGATGGAGGCGGTTCGCGTCCCGCCATCGGCTTGAATGACATCGCAGTCGATCCAAATCGTCCGTTCGCCGATCGCATTTAAATCGACGACAGACCGGAGCGCCCGCCCAATGAGGCGTTGGATTTCCATTGTTCGTCCGGAAACACGGCCTTTACTTGACTCACGCGTGTTTCTTTGGGGGGTTGCCCTTGGGAGCATGGCGTATTCGGCGGTAATCCAGCCTTTCCCTTGACCGCGCATAAACGGGGGCACACGATCTTCTATCGTTGCCGTGCAGATTACCTTTGTTTGGCCGACTGAAATCAATACTGACCCCTCAGGGTGTATCGTAAAATTTGGTTCAATATGTACAGGTCTTAATTCGTCATGTTTTCTTCCGTCTTGTCTCATACCCATCCTCCCTAATAGGACCATATTCTCCCGCCAGGTCTATTTTTAAACCGGAAGCCCTGACTGACCAATTTAAAAGAGGTAGCCTCAGCTACCTCTTTTAACTATAACATATTTATATCGGCTTCGCTTGTCACTTCCCTTATCATCCCAAAGCAAGAAACCCCCACTTCCTCGCGAAAGCATCGACCGTGAAACGGTGCTCGCCGTGGGAGAACATCCTAAAACCTTGCCACTTCTTAGGATGGCGCTATGGGGGATGTTTACTTCCAATGGTTTAACTTTTAGCACGGATCCATACCATTGGTCTTCGAGATTTCGGTCAAGACGTTTCGAACCTAAATCCCAACTTGATTGACAATTGGTTTGGTTACAGGTTCAGTTAAGGCCTTGCCGTTGTCAAGCGTCATTTCTGCCTTTCCTTTCACTTCAACCGCTACTTTTTTGATGCCGTCGGTGCCGATCAGTGATAAGGCTAAACAATTAACGGCTTTGTCACTTACAACTCTTTTCTTTGGATCATTAAATAATTGTTCATTGAAATTCAGTGTCACGATGCCATCTTTCACAACGGGTTCATCGACTAATGCGGCATCGGTATTAAAAGGCGACTCAAGGGAAGCATCGCTAACAGGCGGATGAATTAGCGCATCAACTTTTGCGCTTAGCATATCCTTAGTAGCGTCGATCCGTCGGGTAACAGGGACATAATACGTATCGCCGCTATCGTTTTGCGATAAATAATAAATGGTGACTGAGTCACTTGCCCTCAGATCAACAACATTGCCAAGGGTGACATTAATGCCGTCCTTCCGGGATAATCCGTCCGGTGCGATTGGCGTTTTAGCTACCGGCATTTGGTTTAGCATTTTGCCGTTCAAGCTGAGTTTGACGTGATCGATCGTATCGAATTGCGTTAATGTCCAAGTGATGGCCTCCATGATTTGTTCTTCTTGACTGGCCTTATAATTGGCAAATTCCTTTGAGAAGTCAACGGTTGCCACACCATCTGCTAAATTAACGGTAAATGTTGTTCCAGCTGGGAGGACAGCTTGAAAACCGTCCGGTAAAAGCTCTTCTACAGGCCCGTCCTTGACGAGATATTTTAAGACATCCGTCGCCGGGGAGGGCGTATTCGGCAATGCAAAAGTTTGCGGCGTGACATGCCCGTTTTGGTCAATCAGGTAAAGCTCACGATTCACTGTTTTTGCCTTTTTTTGATCGGTGGATTGGGTCGCGGCCGTTTTCGCTTGATCCTTATCCTTTTGGACAGCCTTTTGGTGGCTTGGAGGCGGATTAATATTGGATCCCGACTGCTTCTCGACTCCGCAACCGACAAGCGGAATCATGGCGGCAATCGCGAAAATGGAAAATGTCGACGCCAGCCGTTTTCCCATGTTTTTCCCTCCTCTGATGGTTTGTACTAATATGTATACGAGCCTCCATATAATTTAGACCAACCAATCCAAACCTCTGCATAAAAATGTCCGGGCGTCTTGTTGCCCATCATTTATTTTTTTGTAACGGATACTCAGCTCTTATAAAAGCAGGTTGAACTTTTACACCTCGCTTGCAAGGATCATAGCACGCCATCTGAAAGTTATTCCTTCCATTTTTCGAAATTAAAAAGCCGTCCCAAAAGTCCTCGAAGGAACTTTTAGGACGGCTTATCTTAGACGGTCACGGATTGCACGCGCGGTTTGATTTTCATCCATTGTGCGATTACGAGTTTTAGAACGCGCTCAGAACCTGTCGTATAAAAGCGATGTTCCGGATGTTCTTCTGTTCCGAGCATCCCGATTTCCGCCAAGATGGTACTGATCTCTCGAGCGGTTTCTTCTCCGGAATCGATCAGGGCTATCTCTTGGCCCAGCACTTCTTGTATGACAGGTTTTAAAATGGGATAATGCGTACAACCCAAAATTAACGTGTCGATATTTGTCTCTTTTAAAGGTGACAGTGAGCGGCTGACAATGTCATATGCCCGTGGGCCAGCCCATTCCCCACTCTCAACTAGAGGAACAAAGTCAGGGCAGGCGAGGGCTTGGATTTCTAGATTCTGATTTATCCGTTTTAAGGCACGCACATACGCCCCGCTTTGTATCGTCCCGACCGTACCGATGACACCGATCCGTCCATTGCGGCTTGCTTTCACCGCCGCCCGGGCGCCCGGTTGTATAACACCGATGACCGGTATGGGAAGTGTTTGTTTGATTTCTTCATAGACCATCGCCGTGGCCGTGTTGCAGGCGATGACAAGCATTTTAATATCCTGTTCTAAAAGTCTATTCGTCAATTCCCATGTAAATTGCCGGACTTCTTCCGGCTTTCTTGGGCCGTATGGGCAACGTGCCGTATCACCCAAGTAAAGCAAACGTTCGTGCGGAAGCTGGCGGATGATTTCTCTAGCTACTGTCAGTCCGCCCACTCCTGAATCAATGACGCCAATCGGTCTGTTCAAAACATCGCCCCATTTTCTTAGAAGTCCTTTTTTATTTCGTCATAGATTTTTTGGAGACCAGCTTGGAAACCACTGATGACTTCTTCAGGGTATTTTCCAAGTTTCTCCTCTAAAAAGGCTTGACGTTTGCGAATGACATCGCGGATCAGCCCGGCGCCTTTTGGCTGCAAATAAATGCGGACAAGCCTTTTATCGTTCTCATCCTTCATGCGTTTCACAAGTTCCCGTTCTTCCAATCGGTCAATCATATCCGTCGTTGTGCTAAACGGCATATAAACGCGGGATGACAACTCCCCTATTGTAATCCCTTCTTCTTCAGAAATCCACTGTAAAGCAACAAATTGCGGTGGTGTGATGCCAACTTCTTTCAGAAGCTGACGTCCGGTTTCTTTTATGACTGATGCCACAAAACGGAGTTGTTTTTCTATAAGTGCATAAACATTTGTTTGCACTGTACTCGAATCCATCTATTTTTCCTCCCGATTCGCACAACCAAGGAAAAGCTCTTTCCATCATTCCTGATTTTCTTTCATCATACCATAAATTATGTATAGGCCGAAACGGTTTTTATCGCACAGACTTTTGCGAAAAGTTGAAAATCAGCACAAAGAAAATAGTGGATCCGGCTTCCCGATGAGAGAAAGCCGGACCCTCCCTAAAGCTCGAGTTCCCCGAGCCGCAACAATTCAACGACCGCTTGAGAGCGACCTTTCACACCCAGCTTCTGCATGGTGTTGGAAATATGGTTTCGAACTGTCTTTTCACTAATAAACAGCTCTTGTGCAATCTCTTTTGTTGTTTTGTCCTGAACGAGCAGTTCGAAAACCTCTCGTTCTCTTTTGGTCAGTAAAGGCTTGGGACGATGGTAGTTATCTTTCAACAATTCCCCCTCCTTGCTCGAGCAATAGAGCTGTGAGGAAGGTATTTAGTCAACATATTATATGTATCGGCCGAAAAACTTGTGACATGGCAGAAACCGCTCTATCGCACACTTTTTGAGCATTTTTCTTAATTGAAATCGCCTGATTTCCTAAAGCCAAGTCTCAACTTGTCGGTGGTTCGGTTTGTTAAAAATGGGAGACTCAAGTTAAGTGATCCCCATCATTTTTCCACAATCAAAATGCCAGCGATCGAACATTTTCTCCTTCATAAAGCGAAAAAAGGGCTTTCGTTCTCAAAATAATGAACGAAAGCCACTCATGTTTATGGTTGCCCGTACAAAAAGCCGGGGATGATTAACGATGTCCAAAAAAGCTTTTTAAGGATTCGACGACAGCTTGACGGTTGATCGCTGCGATGGAAGTCGTCAGCGGGATGCCTTTCGGACATGCTTGCACGCAGTTTTGTGAGTTGCCACAACCTTGTAAACCGCCTTCACCCATAAACGCTTGTAAACGTTCGGATTTGTTCATTTCTCCTGTTGGGTGAGCATTTTTTAACTCCACTTGACCGAAAGCGAACGGACCCATAAATGAGGTTTTGCTGTTCACGTTCGGGCAAGCTTCAAGGCAAACGCCGCATGTCATGCATTTCGATAATTCATAAGCCCATTGCCGTTTGTTTTCAGGCATTCTTGGACCGCTACCCAAATCGTACGTCCCATCAATGGGGATCCAAGCTTTAATCCGTTTTAATGTATCAAACATCCGGCTTCTATCGACGGCCAGATCGCGGATAACCGGAAATGTGCGCATCGGTTCCAGACGAATCGGTTGTTCCAATTTATCAATCAGTGCGCTGCAGGCTTGGCGCGGTTTTCCGTTTATCACCATGGAGCAGGCGCCGCAAACCTCTTCCAGGCAGTTCATTTCCCATTGAGGTGGAGAGGTTTTCTCACCCTTGACATTGACTGGGTTGCGACGGATTTCCATTAATGCCGAAATCACATTCATATTCGGGCGATAAGGCACCTCAAACGTTTCTTCGTAAGGGGTTGCTTTGGGACCGTCTTGCCTCAAAATGATCAAACGCACCGTTTTCCTTTCAGCCATTAGTCTTAACCCCCTTAAATTAATGTTCGGTTGTATAGTCGCGTTTACGCGGTTTAATTAAGGATGTATCAACTTCCTCGTATTCAAAATCAGGACCGTTTTTGTCCGGATTAAATTTCGCCTTGGTTGTTTTGAGCCATTCTTCGTCATTACGTTCCGGAAACTCCGGTTTATAGTGCGCCCCACGGCTTTCATTACGGTTATAAGCGCCGAGCGTAATGACGCGGGCGAGCTGCAACATGTTCCAAAGCTGACGGGTAAAGGAAGCACCGCTGTTGGACCATTTGGAAGTGTCATTGATGTTAATGTTTTTCCAACGTTCCATAAGCTCTTGAATTTTTTCATCGGTCTTCAAGAGGTTTTTGTTGTAACGAACAACGGTGACGTTATCGGTCATCCATTCACCGAGTTCCTTATGAAGCACGTAAGCGTTTTCCGTTCCATCCATCGCCATGATGTTGTCGAACTTTTCTTGCTCGCGGATGCGATTTTGTTCGAAAAGACGGCTGGAAAGGTCTTCAGCATGCTTATCCAAACCGCGAATATATTCCACAGCGTTAGGCCCTGTGACCATGCCGCCGTAAATCGCAGACAGCAGGGAGTTTGCCCCTAAGCGGTTCGCCCCATGATATTGATAATCGGCTTCCCCGCAAGCAAACAAGCCTTTAATATTCGTCATTTGGTTAATGTCAACCCACATGCCGCCCATGGAATAGTGGACAGCCGGGAACACTTTCATCGGTACTTTATGTGGGTCTTCACCGACGAATTTTTCATAAATCTCAATGATCCCGCCAAGTTTGACATCTAATTCATGCGGATCTTTGTGCGAAAGGTCTAAGTAAACCATGTTTTCGCCGTTTATACCCAGTTTTTGGTTCACGCACACATCAAAGATTTCCCGCGTGGCGATATCGCGAGGAACAAGGTTGCCGTATGCCGGATATTTTTCTTCGAGGAAATACCAAGGTTTACCGTCTTTATATGTCCAGATGCGGCCACCTTCCCCACGGGCGGATTCACTCATCAAGCGCAATTTGTCATCGCCAGGGATCGCAGTGGGGTGGATTTGGATAAATTCCCCGTTGGCATAATAGACGCCTTGTTGATAAACAGCGGATGCGGCAGAACCGGTATTAATCATTGAGTTGGTCGACTTACCGAAAATAATGCCAAGCCCGCCGGTCGCCAAAATAACGGCATCCGCAGCAAAAGTTTTAATTTCCATAGAGTGAAGATTTTGCGCAACGATGCCACGGCAAACTTCTTCATCATCGATGACAGCGGACAAAAATTCCCAATACTCATATTTTGTGATGAGGCCGTTGACTTCCCAACGTCTGACTTGTTCATCCAAAGCATAAAGCAACTGTTGACCAGTTGTCGCACCGGCATAAGCCGTTCTATGATGTTTCGTGCCGCCGAAACGACGGAAATCGAGCAAACCTTCCGGAGTCCGGTTAAACATGACACCCATCCGGTCCATCAAGTTAATAATGGAAGGTGCTGCTTCACACATCGCTTTGACTTGTGGTTGGTTGGCGAGGAAATCACCGCCATAAATCGTGTCATCAAAATGAATCCATGGCGAATCGCCTTCGCCCTTTGTATTAACAGCCCCGTTAATCCCACCTTGGGCACATACCGAGTGTGAACGCTTTACCGGAACTAAAGAAAAGAGATCCACGTGTACACCGGCCTCAGCCGCTTTAATCGCCGACATTAAACCAGCTAGTCCGCCGCCGACGACGATAATTTTCTCATTACTCATTTGCCACACTCCCTACATAAGCTATATCATCAAACAAATGCAAAAACGGCCCGAACGCCTACGTAAGCGAGCAGAATGAAGACAACTACTGTAAAATAAGTAGTCACTCTTTGGGCACGCGGCGTGACAATGATTCCCCAGTGAACCAAGAATGCCCATAAGCCGTTTGAAAAATGAAAGACTGCCGCAATGACCCCAACAATATAGAAGATCAGCATTACTGGGTTATCGAGGATATCTGCCATCATGTTAAAATCGAGTTCCTTTAAATGCAAAAGGTAGGCAATGTGGGTTTCCCAAATATGCCATGCCAAAAAAATGACCAGGTATAAGCCCGTAAAACGCTGAAGAAGGAACATCCAGTTGCGGAAATAGCCATAATGATTCACATTATATTTGGCTTGGAAAGCGATATAGATGCCGTAAATCGCATGGAATAAAAGCGGCAAATAAATTAGAACGATTTCCAAAAAACGAACGAACGGAAGATGTTCCATAACGTTGGCGGCCGTATTAAACGCATTTGGGCCTTGAGTTGCATAGTAGTTGACGGTCAAGTGCACGATCAAGAACAGACCGATTGGAAATAAGCCAAGGAATGAATGAAGTCTGCGATTGACATAATCCCTGCTGGCCATTCGATTTCCCCCTTCGACGACTTGTTTTTACCGGTTGTTGGTTGAGCTCATTTTCGATACCACACGGGGCCAGGCGGTATTGGCATGAACTATCCGCGACGCACGAAAAGACTGTTGATCTGAGTCGATTTGACGTATGTATCCACCTAACATTAGGAAACCCATACTCGACAGCGCTTTAAATAGGGTTTTTATCAATACCTGTGCCTACAACTGAGATCCACAGTTTCTCCGAACGTCGAAAAGTGTTCATTTTGTGACAAGACCATTGTACTCCCATCATTTTACCCCGTCAAGGAATCAAGGATACATAGGTAAAGCCAAAAACTTGTAGTGAAATCGGCTATTAATCGTTATAATATAAATGTCAGAAGGAGTGGGAGCCATGAAAAGAGCATTGCCCCAAATCGAACATTACAGCGGACTTGAAGTTTCCTCATTCGGAATTGAACTCCTCAGATCCGTCCTCTTGCCGGAGTTATTGGGCGATGATCTGGAGCCAATTTTATATTGGTCAGGACGAAAATTAGCCCGGCTTTATCCATTTAATACGATCGATGATTGCATCGCCTTTTTCGATAAAGCAGGGTGGGGTAAGTTGGAAGTTGTTGAGGAATCACGCGGTAAAATGCAACTGGAATTAAGTTCGGAACTCGTTTCAGCACGTCTTATCGACGATCCAGATGCCGCATTTACTTTGGAATCAGGATTCCTCGCCGAAGCCTTACAAAACATTAAGGGTTATTGCGCGGAGGCTTATACTGAAATTAAAAACAGCCGTAATAATAAAAAGGTCCTCTTTCTTATTAAATGGGACACAAAAGATCCCGTTGAAACCGTGACTTATTGAGGCATCACACCTTAAAAAAGGTTGACCTTTGAAGGATCCCGGCTAAACAGATGTCAGATAGAGCTTTGCTTGCAAAAACCGCCTGCCTGCATCTGGCCAACCTTCCTTAGGTCAACCTTTTTACCCATCCATCGCGTTTTTCGTCGTTATCCAACGCGGACCGTCATGTCAAGTTGGAAGGTTTCATGCAGGACTTGAAGCGCCTTCTCCAAATTTTCCCCTGCAATGACTGTGGACACCTTAATCTCCGATGTGCTCACCATTTTGATTAAAATCCCTTGATCCGATAAAGCCGAGAAACACGTCGCAGCAACCCCAGGATTGGAGGCCATCCCCGAACCGACGATGGAGACTTTTGCCAGACCAGCCTCCGTCTCTAAATATTGATATCCAATGGCCGCCTTTTCTTTTTCCAATACATCGATGGTATCATCCAAATCATTGACAGCGATGGTAAAGGATAGCGATAACCCATTCTCACTGATATTTTGAATGATGATATCGATGTTAATCCGAGCATCCGCTAATTTTTTAAAGACATCGGATAGAGTCGTCATTTTATTAGGCAGCCCGTGTAAAGTTACTTTAACAACATTGCGTTCAAAGGCCAAACCCCTAACGCTCATTTGATTTTCCATTTGCGCTTCCTCCTTAATCACCGTGCCTTCAGTATCATTGAAGCTGGAACGGACAACGAGTGGCACCTTATATTTCTTAGCATTTTCCACGGCTCGAGGGTGGAGGACACCAGCGCCTAGATAGGCCATTTCCAGCATTTCATCATAACTGATTTCATCTAGCTTCCGCGCGGCTTTAACATAACGCGGGTCTGTCGTATATACCCCATCGACATCGGTATAGATTTCGCATAAATCAGCCTGAACCGCCGCTGCAAGTGCTACAGCGGTCGTGTCGGAGCCCCCGCGACCGAGAGTGGTTATTTCATCGTTTTCCGTAATGCCCTGAAATCCCGCAACGACGACAATCTTTCCTTGATGGAGGGCTTTCTGAAGCCGCTCCGTTTGGATTTCTTTAATACGGGCATTGCCAAAGACGCTTTCCGTCGTGATCCCCGCTTGCCAACCCGTCAATGATAATGCCGCAGCACCCATATCTTCTAAAATCATCGTTAAAAGTGCACACGTTTGCTGTTCGCCGGTTGAAAGCAACATATCTAATTCGCGTTTGTTCGGCCGGCGAACCGCTTCATTGGCCAGGCGAACGAGTTCATCGGTCGTTTTCCCCATTGCTGACACAACGGCAATCACTTGATCCCCAGATCGTTTTCTTTCCATGATCCGACCGGCCACTCGGCGAATTCTTTCAATCGATCCTACCGATGTACCGCCGAATTTCATGACAATAAGTCCCATGTCCACCACTCCTATCCCCGATTCAAGTCATACAAATCTTGTGAAAAACGAAAAAGACGATGAGCCACCCTCACCGTCATAAAAATTCCGTTTTTTCGATGATGGATAGCGCTCCACACTTTAAAAGTGTGACAGACCCGCACTTCTTCAGCTACGGATCCAGCGGCCATGTCACCGGCCATGCACCGCTTCGGCAATGACCCCTTTCCACCTCGATCGTTGATGTCCGGGCATCTCACGGGGCTTACTCTTGGCCATCGCACCTCTATCACAAATCTTTATTAAATTAGTTGCAATTATATCAAAGTTGATACATAACTTCAATCATTTATGAAATTGCAAGGCGGTACATATTACCTTTTAACTTATGATTGGAAACCGCTTTTCCAGTAAATTTTGTAATGCCGATGCAGCAAGGCAAATGAGCCAATAAATGATCGCCACTAGGGTGTACATCGTTAAAGTGTCATAAGCCCTTCCGGCAACGATCTGACTCATATGAAACATCTCCGGAACGCTGATTACCGCCGCGAGTGACGACGATTTAATTAAATCGAGAAAAACGTTTCCAAGGGAAGGGATGGCGATCCGAAATGCCTGCGGAATAACGATCGCCGTTAACGCTTGACGGTAGGACGCTCCAAACACCATCGCCGCATCCCATTGTTCTTTAGGAACCGAAGCGATGGCTGCCCGGTTAATCTCCGCCATATAGGCGGCGCTGTTTAAACTGAAACCGACGATCGCGGCGGTCAGCGCCTTCCACTCCACCCCAATCACTGGAAGCCCGAAATAGAGCAAAAAGAGAAAAACGATCATCGGCATGCCTCGCATAAAAGAAATATAAAAACGAGCCGGCCACTTTAAAAGAATAGAATGAGAGCTGCGCATGACGGCAAGGATGACGCTTAAAGCCAATCCGAAAATCATGCTTAGAATAGAAATCAATAAAGTATACCAGATGCCCTGAAGAATGTAAGGCAGCGAATCAATCGCAAGCTGCGGATCAAACAAGTCACCCCAAGTCACATGATCCCTCCCTTTCCAACTTTACAATTTATGTCAAAAATAGAGGCAACGGTTCGAAAACCGTTACCTTGCTTCCATTAATCCAATTTAACTTCTCTGATTTTTAGATTTGGTTTTTTCGAGACATCAGCACCATAAAACTGTTTGCCGAGTTTGGCAAGCGTGCCGTCTTTTTTCATTTCGCCCAGAACCTTGTTGACCTGCTTTTGCAATTCGGTATTATCTTTGTCCATGGCGATGGCGCTGTGTCCTAAGTTATATCTTATATTCGGATGTATTTCCAATGGCAGATTCGGAAAGGCGGACAATCCCATTTTGCATAGATAATAATCATTCAAAATCACATCCGTCCGGCCGAGGGCAACATCCTTAAGATACACATCATTCGTTGCGTTGCCGTAAGTGACGATTTCCGCTCCAAACTTTTTGGCAATCTGGCTGTACACCGTTGATGCTTCCCCACCGGCGCGTTTTCCTTTCAGATCTTCCAATTTCCCTATTCCAGAGTGGTCTTTTTTACGCACGATGGCAACGCCGTAAGAATACTTATACGGGTCGGAAAAAGCGAATTTTTTCTCCCTTTCTTTAGTAGGCTCTATATCGTTGGCGGCAAGATCAATTTTTCCGCTTTGGAGAGCCGGCAACATGGCATCGATACCCATTTCCTTGAACTTAACTTTCAAACCGAGCCGTTTGGCGATTTCCCGCACGACTTCTACATCGTACCCTGTTAATTTATTTGAGCCTTCCGCATGAAAGGAACTGCCATATAGAGTTCCTGAAGTTCCGACATTTAGAACGCCTTTTTCTTTGATTTTATCCCAAGCGGACGCAGACGACTTGTTGTTTGCACTCCCGCACGCGCCAAGAACAAAAATGAGGCAAAAGATCCCCGTCCAAGCGAGTAACTTAAAAGAACCTTTCAATGAAAACACCTCGACTTGTGAATTGATTTGCCATATAAATAGAGTAACTTTGCTCGGACCTATGTATTTAACTTTCCCAAAAAGGCATAAAAAAACTTCCGGCAAGCAAGCGGAAGGTTTGAAAAATAACATGAGATAAAATGTTATCACCAACCTCCGCTTCCATACGCCGGTATGATCCGGATCAAGTTAAAAGGGTTCGGAGTTATCCGTCTCAGCCGGACGATCGCCCGGCACCCCTAGCAGAGTTAAAATCTACTTTTTTGGCAATCTCAAAATACCATTTCACTACTGCCAAGTCAAAAGTTATACCCAATAAAGAATTAATTGTCGTCGTTCTTATTTAGTTTTTGTAGAATATCTTCGGCAACTTTGATAGGTATTCCGGCATTAATAAGATCTTCAACAGAGGCTTCTGCAATCTTTTTCACTGACCCGAACTTTCTTAACAATAGGCGTTTTCGCTTCGGCCCGACACCCTCAATATCATCAAGGATCGATCTTGCCATGGTTTTGTCCCTGACTTGTCGGTGAAAGCTGATGGCAAACCGGTGGACTTCGTCTTGAATCCGCTGCAACAGGTAAAATTCCTGACTGTTGCGCGAAAGCGGGACGATTTCGGCGGGATCGCCGGTGACCAATTGAGATGTCCGGTGTTTGTTATCTTTTACCATCCCACAAACGGGAATCGAAAGTCCTAATTCATTTTCCAAAACATCCATAGCCGCATGCATCTGGCCTTTGCCTCCGTCAATTAATATCAGATCCGGAAGCGGCAAATCTTCTTTTAAAAGACGGCTATATCGCCGGCGCACGACTTCCTTCATGGTGGAGACGTCATCGGCACCTTCCACCGTCTTAATGCGATATTTGCGGTAAGCTTTTTTATTCGGCTTCCCATCTTCAAATACGACCATGGCTGAGACAGGATGCACGCCTTGGATATTCGAATTGTCAAAGGCTTCAATGACCCGCGGTGTTGGAATATTTAGAGCAAGCCCTAACCTTTCAACGGCTTTGATCGTCCGCTCTTCATCCCGTTCGATTAAGGTAAACTTTTCCTCAAGGGCGATTTTCGCATTTTTCCCTGCCAAATCCACTAACGCTTTTTTCCGCCCGCGCATCGGTTGGACCACATCGATTTCTAATAGCTTGGCAACCAGTTCCTTGTCAATCGCTCGCGGGATTAAAATTTCCTTTGGCTTTAAATGATTGGCTTGATAAAATTGCCCAATAAACGTCAGAAAATCGTCCTCGGGATCCCGATAAAACGGAAAAATGGACACATCTCTTTCAATTAACTTGCCTTGGCGCATAAAAAAGACTTGGACGCACATCCAGCCTTTGTCATAGGCAAAATTGAACACATCGCGGTCGACCGTGTCGGTAAACATCACCTTCTGCTTCTCCATCACGGTTTCAATCGATCGGATTTGGTCGCGGAGTGTTTTCGCCTTTTCAAAATTCAACGCTTCCGCTGCTTCAGCCATCTGTTTTTCCAACTCTTTTTTAATCTCTTTATATCCGCCGTTCAAAAATTTAACGATCCGCTCGATCCTTTCCGCATACATCGCCTCTGTCACTTCGCGCGCACACGGTCCGATGCACTGCCCGATATGGTAATAAAAACACGGCCGTGTCTCTGACCCGCTGCATTTTCGCAAAGGATACAGGCGGTCAAGCAACTTTTTCGTTTCTTGGGCAGCGCTGACGTTTGGGTATGGTCCAAAATATTTGCCGGAACCTTTCTTCACCTTTCGCGTAATGATGAGCCTCGGATGCCGCTCATTCGTGATTTTTATATACGGATAGCTTTTATCATCCTTCAGCATGACATTATATTTCGGTTCATGCTTCTTAATTAAATTCATCTCGAGCAGCAAGGCTTCAATGTCTGAAGAAGTCACAATGTATTCGAAATCGGCGATATCGGCAACAAGCCGCTGCGTTTTTGCGTCATGACTGCCGCTGAAATATGAGCGGACGCGATTTTTTAAATTTTTCGCTTTGCCGACGTAGATAATCGCTCCGCGGTCGTTTTTCATTAGGTAACATCCCGGTTGGTCGGGAAGAATCGCTAATTTTTCTTTTAAAGTATTCATCGCGATCGCCTTTTTCCCCAATAAAATGATAAAATGACATTTTATATTTTATCACAGCGGAAATGAAAAAAAGAAGGATCTGTGTGACCCTTCTTTTCCCTTTCAATGCGTTTAGCATTGCCGCTTTAGAGGTGTTTGTTGATGAAACCGACGAGAGCTTCTTTTGGCTGATAGCCGACGGTTTTATCGACCAATTCGCCGTCTTTAAAAAGCAAAAGCGTTGGAATGCTCATGACGCCGAATTGGCTGACCGTTGCTTGGTTTTCATCGGTGTTGAGTTTTGCGATTTTCACTTTGTCGCCCATTTCACCATCTATTTCCTCAAGCACCGGAGCGATCATTTTGCATGGACCGCACCAAGGCGCCCAAAAGTCAACGAGAACCAAGCCGCTCTTCGTTACATCGGCAAACGTTTGATCCGTCACATGTGTAATTGCCATGAGAAAGCCTCCTTTTTTTTATGTATTAACTTAGAGAAGCATAGAACGTTAGCTTCCTTTTCTGCAGTATATCACGCAAGCGTCTGGCCGCCAAAAAATATGCCTAAATCTATCCCCAATCGCTTGTTAGTCTGCCCGTTCTCCTGTCTGTCATTCAAAAAAGATGATGCAGCCATCTTCACAGGAAGACCCTTCGTAGAGTAACGCGAAGCAAAAGCCCAAGTGGCTTAAATCGACCTGGAAAAATGCTCTTCTTTCTAAGTAGTATGAAAAAAAGGAAGCGGGGGTTCGCCCACTTCCTAGTCATTTAAGCCTCTTGAAGCACTTCCTTGAAGTATTTTGTCAAAAGCGGCACAACCTCAAAAATATCACCGACGATGCCATAATCGGCCACGTTGAAGATATTCGCTTCGGGGTCTTTGTTAATGGCGACGATGACTTTTGAATTCGACATACCGGCCAGATGCTGAATAGCCCCGGAAATGCCACAGGCAATGTAAAGGTCAGGGGTAACAACCTTACCGGTTTGCCCGATTTGCAGCGAATAATCGCAATAACCTGCATCACAAGCCCCTCGGGAAGCACCGACGGCACCGCCGAGAACTTCTGCCAATTCATATAACGGTTTAAATCCTTCAGCGCTTTTCACACCGCGGCCACCGGAGACGACGACTTTTGCTTCCGTTAAATCGACACCGGAAGTCGTTTTCTTAACAATTTCTTTGACGATGGTGCGTAAGTCTTTAATCGCAACGTCAACATGAGCGACATCAACATCACGGGATTCATCTTTTTCAAGCGCATCGATGTTATTCGGACGGACGGTGACAAAGATTAATCCGTCTTTAACCCGTTTCTTTTCAAATGCTTTTCCTGAATAGATCGGACGAATGAAGAGCGGATCACCGCCGTTTTCTTCAATGCTGGTGACGTCAGAAATTAAAGCCGAATCCAGACGGGCGGCTAGACCTGCGGCTAAATCTTTGCCAATTGACGTGTGACCCATGACAATCGCATCGGGTTCCTCGAGATCAATGACGTGCTTAACGGCTTGTTTATATCCATCTGGTGTATAGTATTTTAACGCCTCGTTTTGGACGACGATGACGCGATCCGCGCCATAATGGCCTAACACCTTGGCTTCCGCACCGATTTCGGCGCCGACGAGAAGCCCGACGACTTCGCCGCCGTCAGCAATTTTCTTAGCAGCGGCAATCGCTTCGAATGAAACATGGCGGAGTTGACCGTCACGAGATTCTGCAAGGACTAACGTTTTTCTTGGCATTTCTGATTCCTCCCGTCAGATTACTTTGGCTTCCGATTTCAATAACCGCACCAATTCTTTCGCTTGACTGTCGGCATCGCCTTCAAGGATCCGGCCGGCTTGTTTTTTCGGCGGCAGGAAGACTTCAACCGTTTCGGTCTTAGCTTCGACATCGTCTTCATCAAGTTCTAAATCATCGAGTTCCAGAACTTCCAGTGGTTTTTTCTTCGCCTTCATAATGCCTGGAAGTGAAGGGTAACGCGGTTCATTTAAACCTTGTTGAGCGGTCACAAGCAGCGGCAGCGACGCTTCGATGATTTCCGTATCTCCCTCAGCATCCCGTTCAATGGTCGCCTGATTGCCATTTATCTCTAGTTTGACAATCGTGGAAACATGGGGGATGCCCAATTTTTCTGCAAGACGCGGGCCAATTTGACCGGTGCCGTTATCGTTCGAAACGTTTCCGCCGAGGATAATGTCAAACGATTTATCTTTAAAATAAGCGGCTAAAATTTCTGCCGTTGACCATTGGTCGGTATCTTCCACATCTTCCGTGCTGATTAACACAGCCTTATCGCACCCCATGGCTAGAGCCGTGCGCAGCTCTTTTTCGGCATCCTCACTGCCCACCGTCACGACGGTGACTTCCCCGCCGTGAGCGTCTTTTAATTTAATCGCCTCTTCAATGGCGAATTCATCGTAAGGGTTAATGATAAAATTGACACCGTCATCGGAGACGCGACCGTTTTCGATGACTATTTTTTCTTCGGTATCAAACGTCCTTTTCATCAAGACATAGATGTTCATGGTTGAAAGCCCCTCCTTATTCGAATGGATTCTATCGGACTCACAAATGTGAGGCACCGGCTGAAAGTAGTCAACTTATTCATCAATAAACTGTGGTTTCCGTTTTTCAATAAAGGCGCGGATCCCTTCTTGGCCGTCATGGGAAGTAAAGACTTCACCAAAAGACGTTCTTTCTTTTTTCATGCCTTGTTCAAAGTCCCCGCGTCTCGCTTCGTTTAAGCAGCTCATTAAATGGCGGACCGAAACAGCGCTTTTTTCGGCGATTTTCTCGGCAAGCGCCAAAGCTTCATCCAATCCCTTACCGGATTCAGCTACACAGTTGACTAAACCGTATCGAACGGCGTCTTCGGCGGAAATTGGCTCGCTCGTGAGCATCATTTCAGTGGCTTTTGGAAAACCAACGAGTTTTGGTAATCTCTGCGTGCCGGCAAAACCAGGAATAAGACCGAGTTGCAATTCCGGAAGCCCGAGCTTTGTTCCGGTTTCGGCAATTCGGATATGGCAGCCCATCGCGAGTTCGAGCCCGCCGCCGAGCGCTGCACCGTGAATGGCAGCGATGACCGGCTTATGGAATTCCTCGATCCGAGAAAATAAACGCTGCCCTTTCTCAGAGAGGCTGGCGAAAGCTGCCCCATCTTTCACTTCGGTAAATTCCTTAATATCAGCGCCTGCCGAGAAAAAGCGACCCTCCCCGTGAATCACGACCACTTTAATTGATGGATCGGTTTCGATTTCGTTAAAACGCGCAGATAAATCCTCGATGACACGGGTCGATAAAGCATTGGCAGGCGGATGGGCAAGGGTCAGAATCCCAATCCTCCCTTGTTTCGTCAGGCGAACCGTTGACATCGCAACACCTCCTAATCTAATAAAAGCGCTTCCATTTCTATGAAAGAAAAAAGGGGAACCCCCTTTTATGAACGGGTCGATAATCCGCCGATCAAGAGGTCGGTGACGGGTTGGGCTAACGCTTTGAGATCATACTTATGATCATTCATCACCCAGTTAGTGACCGTTTCGTCCAAGGTGCCGAAAATCATTTGCCGGGCTAGGCGGACGTCAATTGTCTCGCCAAAGACCCCTTCGCGTTTTCCTTGTTCTATAATACTATCGATGACGACCAAATACCCCTTGAGCGCTTCATTGACTTTCAAGCGCAAATTGCGGTTCGTTTGCCGAAGTTCCAACTGCGTCACGACCGCTAAATTTTTATCGGCGGCCAATTGCCCGAAATGCATGGCTACCATCGCCCGCAGTTTTTCGGTCACTGAATCCTTAGAGGCAATTTCGTGCTGTATTTTTTCAATAAAATGACCCATTTTCTCCCGAAACAGGGAGATTAAGAGGTCATCTTTATTTTTAAAATAAAGATAGATCGTCCCATCCGCGACCCCCGCCTTTTTGGCGATGCGAGAAACTTGGGCTTGATGAAAGCCGTTTTCCGCGATGACTTCAACGGCGGCATCAATAATCTTTTTATATTTCGGCCTTTCCTTCATGGACATGCTCCGTCGTCGATCTCCTTTTAAAAATGAATGACCGTTCATTCATTCCTATTATAATCTGAACCTTCAAAACGGTCAATCGGTTTAAGCGTTTTTATATCTATCATAAATTAAGGAAAATCCGCTCAAGTTTTCCTGCCTAAAAAGAGCGGGGAGAGATCGCTCTTTTTACGACGTTTGGCGCTTTTTATCTTCTTCCGCGATTAAAACGCGTTTCAGCACCTTCCCTATGGCCGATTTAGGCAGCTCACTGCGAAACTCATAGCTTTTTGGCACTTTATACGGAGCGAGCATTTTCCTACAGTGCGCATCCAGCGCTTTTTCGTCTAAAACTCGTCCTTGTTTCGGTACAATAAACGCTTTCACCGTCTCTCCCCGATAATCATCCGGAACGCCGATTACAGCCGCTTCTTGTACATCGGGATGCTCATAGAGCACTTCTTCCACTTCGCGCGGATAAATATTGTAGCCGCTTGCGATGATGACATCCTTTTTACGGTCAACGATATAGAAATAGCCTTTTTCGTCCATATAGGCCATATCCCCAGTGTAGAGCCAACCGTCTTTTAGGACTTTCTCGGTTTCTTCCGGGCGATTCCAGTACCCTTTCATGACTTGCGGTCCTCTGACGACGAGCTCTCCGACTTCATTTACCGGGCATTCTTCTCCCGTTTCGGAGACAATCTTGCAATCGGTGTCCGGATAAGGAATGCCGATGCTTCCCGAAACCCGTTCTCCCCAGATTAAATTACAATGGGTCACCGGCGAAGATTCCGATAATCCGTAACCTTCAACAAGTTTACCCCCAGTAAGACGCTCGAACGTCTGCTGAACCTCAACGGGCAACGGCGCCGAACCACTGATACATGTTTCAATCGATGATAAATCATATTGGCTGATGTTCGGATGGTTGATGAGAGCAATGTACATGGTCGGAGCGCCTGGAAATAGCGTCGGTCTTTGTTTTTCGATTGTCTTTAAGACTTCTTCAACATGAAATCGCGGCAAGATGACCATCTTGGCGGCATACATGATGGCGAGATTCATGACAATCGTCATACCATACACATGAAAAAACGGCAGCACCCCAAGGACAACTTCTTCACCATATTTTTGGCGATACATCCACATACAGGATTGTTTCGTGTTGGCGCTAAGGTTCCGATGCGTTAACATGACGCCCTTGGCGACTCCGGTTGTCCCTCCCGTATATTGCAGAAGGGCTAGATCTTCCCTCGCGTTGATGGTTGCAGGTTTAAACGCTTTCGACCCATTCTGAATCAAATCTGTCAAAAGATAAACGTTTTTTTCATTTCTGATATCTCTTTTTTTCGGTAGTTTGGTTTTGGAAGCAATGGGGTACAGGACATTCTTCGGAAAGGGCAAATAATCTTGCACACCGGTGATGATGATGGTTTCCAGCTCGGTATTCAGACTCGCTTTTTTCACCCTCGGATAAAGAGCATCAAGGCAAATGATCATTTTCGCTCCAGAGTCTTTCAGTTGATGATGCAATTCATGCTCGGTATATAAAGGATTCGTTTGGACCACGACGCCACCGGTCATTAAAATAGCAAAATAACCGATAACGTATTGCGGGCTGTTCGGCAGCATAATGGCTGCACGGTCGCCTTTCTTCAAGCCGAACTTCTGCAGTTGGTCGGCGAGTCGGAGCGCGTCATCATACAGCTTGCTAAAGGTTAACTCTTTACCTAGGAAGTGAATCGCAATCTTCTTTGGAAACCGTTCCGCCGCCTCCCGTAAATAGTCAAACAGCGGGCGGTCATCATATTCGTTGACCGGGGCAATTTCTTTGGGATAAAGCGACAGCCATCTCTTGGCGGAAGCCTCCATGGCAGAACCTCCCTTTATCACCCCACACCTTCCATAACACATTCCTTATACTCTATTATAATGTAAACCTTTTCAAAAAACATCCTTTAAACTTATAATATTTTTTCATTTCATTACTGATAGATTAAATAAATGATTCCTGCTAGAGCAAAAACAATACAACAGCCGATGAGCACTTTGGCGAGAGTTTCCATGTTAAAAGCTCCTTCGAAAGGAATTTGTGACAACGAGATGTTAAAAAGAAGAGCCGGAAAGACCGGCACCAATCACATAGGACAATCCGATGGAAATCATCATCGCCATCCAGCCAACCGCTTTATTACCGTTCTTAATTTCTTCATCAATATTAAATGAAGGCGTTAAAAATTCAAAGATAAAGTAGCCGCCCATTAAAAGCAAAAAGCCGAAAGACCCTTGTAAAATAGCGGATGGCAATGAATCGCTTTCGGACAAGGTGACACGGAAGATGTTGGCAATCCCAAAAATCTTTCCACCAGTTGCCAATGCGACGGCAAGGTTGCCGTTTTTGATCTCTTCCCAATTCCGGTATTTGGTCAGCAGTTCAAAAACGGCAAGGAAAACGATCGTGCATAAAATCACGGCACTGTAGTCGGCTAAAGTTCGAAAGTAGACGCTTTTTTCAAAAAGCTCCAAGCGTTTTCACCTCATTGAACCCGGTAAGCCTTATTTTAATTCCGCGATGGTCACACCGCTGTCGCCTTCACCGTAAGCCCCTAACCGGGAGGATGTCACTCTTGGATGGTTTTGCAGGACTTTTTTAACACCATTCCGAAGGGCGCCGGTGCCTTTCCCATGAATGATCGAAACCCGTGAATACCCTGCAAGGATGGCTTCATCCAAAAACTTCTCGAGTCGATGCATCGCTTCCTCAAAGCGGAGGCCCCGCAAATCCAGTTCGGAGCGCACCGGAGCGGCACTCGTCTTCACTCTGACGATCGGTTTTTCTGCCTTTTCCTCCTTAGCCGCTTCGAGATCAGAAGCATTGATGTTCATTTTCATAATACCGACTTGCACAAGATATTCATGGTCGCTGATTTTTTCGACGATATGACCGATTTGACCGAAGCGGGGCACTTTGACAGCCTGCCCGGGTTGAAAACTTTTTCGTTCTCTCTTCTTATACGTCAGCTCCAGACTTTGGGTTTCACCTTTAAGGGCAGCCATCGCTTGTTCCATTCGTGTTTTGGCATCAATGAGTTCATGTTCTTTGACGGGCTTATCTTCTTTTCGCCACTGCCGTAACTCCTCTATCAGAGCGGTGATTTCCTGCTTGGCTTTTTCCATTTTGGCACGCGCATCATCTTCTGCTTGACGGAGGCGCTGATTCTTTTCCCTTTCAAACTGCGCAATTTTCTCTTCCCATTCTGCTTTTTTCTCTGCCATTTCTGCTTTTATACGCTTGACTTCTTGTTCGGCCTTCTCCGCTTCTTTCCGACTGTTTTCAAGTGAAGCGATCATTTGATCTATTTTTGCCGTGTCAGCGCCGATCAGACTTCTTGCCTCTTGAATAATGGCTTCTGATAAACCGAGTCGCTTCGATATTTCAAAAGCATTGCTTCGGCCGGGAATACCCATCAATAAACGATAGGTCGGTGAGAGCGTCTCGACATCAAACTCAACACTCGCGTTAATGACGCCTTGTTTTTCATAGGCATACGCCTTTAATTCGCTGTAATGCGTGGTCGCGATAACGGTTGCACCGCGCGAGAAAACATGATCCAGTATCGCGATGGATAGGGCTGCCCCTTCTTGCGGGTCCGTCCCCGCCCCAAGTTCATCAAAAAGGACTAAACTCTTTTCATTGACATTATCCAAAATGGTCACGATATTGGTCATATGTGAGGAAAAGGTGCTTAAATTTTGCTCGATGGATTGCTCATCACCGATATCCGCAAATACCCGTTCAAAAACATTCATTTCCGAACCGTCTTCAGCCGGTATAAACAAACCCGATTGAGCCATGAGCGTCAGAAGCCCCACTGTTTTTAAGGTGACGGTTTTCCCACCGGTATTTGGTCCGGTGATGATAATGGAATGAATATCACCTTGGACTTCGATATCGATCGGCACGACTTTCTGCGGATCGATGAGGGGATGGCGCGCTTTTTTCAATTTAAACCGGCCATCTTCGCGCAACTTCGGCAGACCCCCTTTGATGGACATGGCATACTTCGCTTTCGCAAAACAAAAATCGATGCGGCTTAACACGTCGATGTCATTAAGAAGGCGTTCGGCTTCTTCTGCCACTTTTGCCGTCAATGCCGCAAGAATCCGCTCGATTTCATGTTTTTCCTTCGCTCTTTTCTCACTTAAATGGTTGTTGATGTCAACCACAGACTGCGGTTCAATAAAAAGCGTCGCCCCTGAAGCCGATTGATCGTGGACGATGCCGCCAAATGCCTGACGATATTCTTGTTTCACCGGCACGACATATCGGTCATTGCGGATGGTGACAATCGCTTCCGAAAGCATTTTTTGCGTGCGGGATGAGCGGATGATGTTCTCAAGTTTCTCCTTAATCCGGCTTTCATAAGATCGTATTTGTGCCCGTATTTCCCTTAATTGGTCACTGGCGCTATCGAGGACATAACCTTGTTCATCGATGGAACGCCGGATCGCTTTTCCTACATCCAGCGCAGGGTCTAGAGCATCCGAAAGACTCTGGATGATGGGGAGGGAAACCGACGACTCATCACACGTTTCCTGAATAAACTGCTTGACCACACGAGAAGCAAAAATCACATCCCCCACAGCCACGAGTTCTTTTGCAGACAGGGTGCTTCCGATTTTAGCTCTTTTAACAAACGGGCGGATGTCTGTTACCGCCCCGAAAGGTAAGTGCCCGCGCATCCTGAGCACTTGAAATGCTTCATCTGTTTCCGCAAGCATCGCTTGAACTGTCTTTCGGTCGTTTTCCGGTTTCAATGTTTCGATTTGCTTTTGCCCGAGCGTTGAGGCGGCATGATGCCACAATTGCTTTTTGATTTTCTCATATTCCAGTAAATGCATTGCGCGTTCAAACAACATCATTTCCCCCTAAAAAGCCTTCGTATTTCGGAGCCGAAATCCACGCCTCGAATTCTTCCCGCGTCATGGTATTTAACACGGATGCCTTGCGGATACGGGCGCGCCGGGCATAAGCGACACCAAGCGCCATATCCTCTAGCATTTCCAATGAATGGGCATCCGTATTAATGGCGATTCTGACGCCCTTTTCTTGACAACGTGAAAGCCACTTGACGGCAAGGTCCAAGCGATTCGGGTTGGCATTGAGCTCTAAAGCCGTGTTCGTTTCAGACGCCAGATCAATCAATTTTTCTATATTAATAGCATAGCCTGGTCGCCCGCCGATGATGCGGCCCGTCGGATGAGCGATAAGACGGACGCGTGGATGACGTAAGGCTTGAGTGAGGCGTGACATAATTTTTTCTTCCGATTGCGAAAAAGCACTGTGGATGGCGGCGATGACAAAATCAAGCTCATCAAGGACGTCATCGCTGTAATCCAAGCGGCCATCCGGTAAAATATCCATTTCCACTCCAGCAAATATTTTAAATGAATCGCCGTATTTCGCATTCAGTCTTTCGATTTCTTCCCGTTGTTCTTTTAAACGTTTTTCCGATAGACCTCCTGCGACAACTAAGGATTGGGAATGATCCGTAATCACAATGTAGTCATAACCTTTTCTCATGGCGGCTTCCGCCATTTCTTCAATGGTATAAGCCCCATCGCTCCAAGTCGTATGCATGTGTAAGTCGGCTTTCACCGCCGATAAATCAATCCACTCCGATGTTTCTTCAACCTTTGCAACATCGATTTCATCCTTACCCTCACGCATTTCCGGAGGAATAAAAGCAAGACCGAAGTGCTGAAAAAATGCCTCCTCTGTTGGAAATGTCAACAAGGTGCCATCCGGGCGCTCGACGCCATATTCACTGATCTTCTCTCCACGTTCTTTGGCGAGCCGGCGCATTTCGACATTATGTTCTTTGGATCCCGTAAAATGATGCAGCGTTGTGGCAAACGCATTCCTGGTCACAAAGCGAAAATCAACGGAAACTCCGTATTCATCGTTCAGGATGACAGACATTTTCGTCGACCCTTCGCCCGTGACCTCCCGGATGTCCAAACGCTTTTTGATTTCAACGGCTGTATTTTCGGGCATTTCAGTCGCAATGACAAAATCTAGATCCTTGATCCATTCGTTCACCCGCCGTAAACTTCCGGCGCGGCTTGCACATTCGATTTCCGGAATCTCACGAAGCGCGTTTTCAATCGTTTCGGCAAGCCGTATCATATAGGCGATTGGCAGACGCTCCGGTTTCTGACTGTAAGCTTCCACCGCTTGCAAGATTTTCTCTTGTGTTTTTTCGCCAAAACCTTCCAAGGTCTGGACGCGCTTTTCGATACACGCTTTTCTTAAACTATTGAGATCAGTAATCCCGAGCTGTTGGTACAGTTTTCCGATCTTTTTCCCGCCAAGCCCGGGAATCTTTAACAATGTTAATAGACTTTCGGGAATTTCAGCCTGCAATTCTTTTACCAATGTGGATTCGCCAGTGGTGATTAATTCTTTAATCACATTAGCTGTCCCCTTACCAATTCCGGGGAGGGTTGTCGGGTCCTCGATTTGCATGAGACTCCGATGATCGTTTTCAAGTGCGGCAGACGCTTTTCGAAATGCCGCTATTTTAAACGGATTTTCTCCTTTAATTTCCATATAGGTCGCAATCAACTCTAAAACGCGGCAAACTTCTTTTTTATTCAAACGTCTCACCCTTTCATAAAGAGACCGCGGCTCACTTGAGCCCTTTACCGAAGCAGAACCTTCACCGCTCTTATGCCAGCCTAAAAAAGGATAGGCCTTTCTTATCGGTAAAACAAAAGACATCCACCGTTCGCGGTGCATGCCTTTTATCAGAGCGTCGGCCCTTTAGCCGCGGAAAAATCAATCCAAAGTTCGTGAATTTTATGCGATAGAAACGGTGTGTCTTCAATCATGACATGGGCGATATACGATTGGTCAATCGCTTTTTCGATCCCGCCATATGGAAACAACGCCCCAATGTAAAGCAATAAAAACATTATCAAATAGATTTCGGTAAAGCCAAAAAGCGCACCGAGCCAACGGTTGATGGTTCTTAATATCGGTAAATCGGCAAGGAAATCTAACATCGACCCGAGAATTTGCCAAATGATTTTTACGGCGATGAACAAAAGGATAAACGAGATCGCTCGATAATACGCCATTTCGAGACTCGTATGGTCAAGAATGGAAAAGAACGCATTCGTGCTCGTTGTTGTTGGAAACGGAATCCATAGCTTGATTTTCGGCGCTAAATCATCATAATACATATAAGCGATGACGTATGCCGCTATAAAACCCGTTAAATGCACAATTTGAAGGATAAGACCGCGCCGTGCGCCCATTAAAAAACCAGCTAAAAGAAGCAATAACAAAATCAGATCTAACATGAACCAGTCTCCTCTATAATCCTACAATCTTACGAATACCAAGCGCGGAGGGTATTAAGAATTCCCGCACATTAACAGCCATTTCTTTTATCATAACAAAAACTATTTCTCTATTAAAGGATGTTTCCTGCATGGAAATATGTCAAGTGTTGGTGAGAATCTTTCTTGTTTTGACGAATCGACTAGAGTCCATTGAACCACTCGGCTATAATGAGGGAAAGGAGTGAAGCGCATGAGTCAGGCGGTACTTACCGTGCATCATGATGTGATAGAAAAAATGAAAGCTTTTTACACCGATCATTTAGTTAACGAATGTCCTACCGGTGCCATATTTCGCGCAAAGGTTAACGATTGCGCCATTACCGCGTACCGATCCGGAAAAGTATTATTTCAGGGGAAGCGCGCGCTGGATGAGGCTACTATATGGGAAGAATGGTCAAAATCCCTGCCAACAAAACCGAACCAAAAAAATAACAAACTGGAAGACCATGACTTTTTGCCGCCCGAAAATATCGGGGAACTGGCCATTATCGGTTCAGATGAAGTGGGAACGGGTGATTATTTTGGGCCCATTGTTGTCTGTGCGGCATTTGTCGACCAGGAGATTAAAAGAAATCTCCCCACGGGCATCCGTGATTCCAAAACCCTTACTGATGCTAAAATTAAGGAACTGGCCGCACCCCTTTCAAAACTCGTTCCCAATACCATCTTGACATTATCAAATGAAAAATACAATCAGCTCGTCGAAAAAGGGTATACGCAAACGCAAATGAAAGCGATCTTGCATCATCAAGCCCTATCAAATGTCATAAAAAAATTGGATGGCAAAACCTTTGATGGCTGCCTCATCGATCAGTTTACAGCACCGAAGCAGTTTTTCGAAGCGACCCGTAAGCGACCAGATCCCCTCCCTAAACCTATCTTTTTTAAAACAAAAGCAGAATCCTTACATCTCTCGGTTGCCACGGCATCGGTTCTTGCCCGTTATGTTTTTTTGAAAGCCCTCAGCCAATTGTCAACTGAAGCCGGATTAGACTTGCCGAAAGGAGCGGGGGCGGTTGTCGATGATGCCGGTGCAGAAATCATTCGCACCAAGGGGGAAAGTTTCCTAAAAAAAATCGCTAAGGTTCACTTCGCCAATACGGAAAAAGCTAAACGTCTGGTATAATCTTTTTCATTTCTCTAAAGTAACTTCGCTTGCCAAACCTTGTGGCATGCGGTTTCTTCGTTTAACTTATTTAGCCCTGTAAAAAATTTATGCTTCCTTCCAGTTAAAATCAAAGGTTGACAGTAAAGGTCGGGTATGACCGACGCTTTATGTCAACCTCTTTTCATTCTATCCACTTAACGCTTTAACTTCTTAACACGGCACCAAGCTGTGTTTCTAGTTCATTTAAAACTTGATTATGGACTTTCGTAACCTCTTCATCTGTGAGCGTCCTTTCAGGATCCAGATAAGTCAGGGAGAAGGCCAGCGATTTTTTCCCACTTTCCAAACGCTCCCCTGTATAGACATCAAACAAGCGGACTTCTTTCAATAACGGTGCACCGCTTTTTTGAATGACTTCAGTGAGTTCTCCCGCCGACACGTCCTGGTCGACAACTAAGGCAATATCCCTTGTGACCGCAGGAAAGCGCGGCAGGCTTCGATAGCGCAATGCCGGAACTTCACTTTGTAAAAGGGTCCGGAGATCGACTTCAAAGGCATACGTATCGTTCAACTCAAGCGTTTTTTGCAATACCGGATGGATTTGGCCCAAAAAACCGATGACCGCGTCATCCAGCAAAATGTCTGCCGTCCGTCCCGGGTGCAATCCTTTCCGGGTCGAGGGCACAAAACTGATCCGATCCGATAATCCGAGCAGCGCCATTAATCCTTCCAGCAAGCCTTTTACGGCAAAAAAGTCCACTTTCAAACCATCATGATGCCAATCATCCGGCCGAAAATAACCGGTTAAAACGCCGGCGAGCCGCTCAGTTTCCACCGGCTGCTGGGAAAGTTTTTCTTCCTTCGTTAAAAAGACTTTCCCCATCTCAAACAGTGCAACATCTTTCATATGGCGGTTCAAGTGGTATTTTACAACGTCGAGAAGCTCCGGCAACAGACTTTGTCTGAGCACCGCGCGTTCTTCGGACATCGGCATGGAAAGCTTAATGGGTCGGAACCCTTCCCCTTCAATTAAAGAAACAGCTCCCACCTTATCTTCTGAGGTGAGCGAATAAGTCACCGCCTGATACAGACCAGAACCCGTCATATAGCGTTCGACCATCCGGTGCTTTTTCTGATAATCCGTCAGTTTTCCTTCTGTGGCACCTTCCGGGAGGGTCGCGGGAATGTGATCATAACCGATCATACGTCCCACTTCTTCCACCAGGTCTTCCGGAATGGCGACATCCGGCCGCCGCGAAGGTACGGAAACCGTTAACGCATCGCCATCAATGGTCGCTTGAAAACGCAGCCTTCTGAAAACAGATAGAATAGTATCTTTGGACAGTGATGTGCCGAGTACGGCATTGATTTTTGCCCACGGCATGGAAATCGCACGGGGCGGCACTTGAGCCTCGCCCGATTGGACGATCCCCTGCAAAACGGTTCCGGAAGCCAACTCACACATCAATTGCGCCGCACGGTCAGCAGCTTCCATCACCCGATTGGGATCGATGCCTTTTTCAAAGCGGCTGCTCGCATCAGTCCTAAGCCCTAAGCGGGAGGATGTGCGGCGAATCGAACGGCCATCAAAAAGCGCCGCCTCAAGTAAAACGGTTTTCGTCTCATTCGTCACTTCCGACTCGGCACCGCCCATCACACCGGCAATAGCCATTGGGCGTTCCCCATTTGTAATCACAAGATCTTCTGCAGAAAGCGTTCGCTCTTGGTCATCGAGTGTCGTGATTTTTTCACCGTCACGGGCCCGCCGGACAAGCACCTGATCTGAGCCAAATCGGTCATAATCAAAAGCATGAAGCGGCTGACCGTATTCCATTAAAACATAGTTCGTAATGTCGACGATATTATTGATCGGCCGGATACCAACAGCGATCAAGCGGTTTTGCAGCCATCGCGGGGAAGGCGCAATCGTCACGTTTTCAATGACACGGGCGCCGTAAAAAGGCACGCCATCTTTGGCATCGATTTGCACGGCGATTTTATCGGACGCCTTCTGCTCTATTTCTTTTACCGACGGTGCGGGAAGCTTGATGTCCCGATCCAGGATCGCTGCCACCTCATAAGCCGCCCCGATCATGTTCATGCAATGGGCGCTGTTCGGAAGAATATCCAATTCCAAAATGACATCATCAAGATTCATGTATGGCAAGGCATCTTGACCGACAACGGCTTCTTCATCTAGAACATAAATGCCGTCCGCATATTCTTTTGGTACAAGATGGCCGTCCACGCCAAGCTCTTGTAAAGAACAGATCATCCCTTCGGACACTTGCCCGCGCAATTTCGCTTTTTTAATTTTGAAATCGCCGGGAAGAACGGCGCCGACTTTTGCGACGGCGACTTTTTGTCCGGCTGCCACATTCGGTGCTCCGCAAACGATTTGCACGACTTCGTCACCAAGATCCACTTGACATAGATGAAGATGATCGGAATCCGGATGCGGCTCACATGTTTTGACCAAACCGACTACGACATTTTTTATCCCGCGGCTGAGGTCGGTGATGTGTTCGACTTCAATGCCAGCTTTCGTGATTCTTTCGGCAAGCTCCTCTGGCGTAATCCCCGAAAGATCAACATATTCGCTAAGCCACTTAAAAGAAAGTTTCATGACACGTCCTCCTTACACCTGCTTAAACTGACTGAGAAAGCGGCGATCGTTGGTATAGTAATGACGAATATCGTCGATGCCGTATTTTAACATCGCAATGCGTTCCGGGCCCATGCCAAAGGCAAAACCGGTATAAACTTTCGGGTCAAAACCGGACATTTCAAGGACATTGGGATGCACCATGCCTGATCCTAAAATTTCAATCCAACCCGTATGCTTGCACAGCGAACAGCCATCGCCTTTACAACGGAAGCAAGAAATATCCATCTCCACCGATGGTTCCGTAAAAGGGAAAAAGCTCGGTCGGAAACGAATGTCACGGTCTTCTCCAAACATCTTTTTCGCAAAAACGGTCAGGACGCCTTTTAAATCACTTAAGCGGACATTTTTATCGACATAAAGCCCTTCGATTTGCATGAACTGATGGGAATGTGTTGCATCGTCATTGTCGCGGCGATACACTTTCCCCGGGCAGATGATTTTAACTGGGCCTTGGCCGCGATGCTTTTCCATCGAGCGCGCTTGAACCGGTGAAGTTTGCGTGCGCAGCAATAAGTCTTCTGTAATGTAAAAGGAATCTTGCATATCGCGGGCGGGATGATCTTTTGGTAAGTTCAAGGCTTCAAAATTATAATAATCGGTTTCTACTTCTGGCCCTTCCTCAACCGAAAAGCCCATGCCGATAAACAAATCCTCGATCTCTTCAACAATGGCTGTTAAAGGATGAATATTAGCTTTCGGCATCACGCGCCCGGGCAAAGTCACGTCAATGGTTTCAGAAGCAAGCCGTTTCTGGATCGCTTCTTCTTCCAGCTTCCTTTGTTTATCCTCAATCGCTGCTTGGATGGCGTTGCGGATGTCGTTCGCCAACTGGCCGATGACGGGTCGTTCTTCTGGGGAGAGTTTCCCCATGCCGCGCAACACCTCTGTGATCGGGCCTTTTTTCCCTAAATATTTCACGCGCAGATCTTGTAGCGTCTTTAGATCCGACGCTTCTTGAACTGAAGCCAACGCTTCGCTTTTGAGTGCTTCCAATTGGTCTTTCATGACGGTCCTCCATTTCATTTGTATATAAAATAAAAAACCCGCCCCTGGAAGGGACGGGATGACCGCGTTACCACCCTTGTTAACAATGAAAGTTCATTCATTGTTCACTTCATTAGATAACGGCCAACAGCCGGCACAACCTTAACCTTAAAGGTGTTCGGAAGGCAGCTCCGGAGCGAATTCCTTAAGGTCCTCCATAGAGGCGCTTCCAGTCGCTGACGCCTCCTCCCTGTATGGCGACATCTTAAGTACTACTCTCTTTCATCGCATTCACTATCCATCTGTCTAATTTAATAGTATAGGCATTTTTGATTGCGCGTGCAACCTTTGTTAAGATATTTGGGCAAAAATGAAATGGAAACAGATGGCATCTTTCACTTGAAAAAAGGTGAGTTTGGTTCTTAGCTCGGTCCATAAATAGAATAGAGTGGTTCACTTTTTAGAACCACTCTATACCCGGTTTTGATGGATGCTGACCTCTAACATTTGAGTCAACCTTTTTTCATTTTTATTTCGTAACGGCCGCTTCCACTTCGCTCATCGGAATGCCAAGCGCTTTGGCTACCCCTTCACCATAAGCAGGGTCAGCTTTAAAGCAGTTTGTAATGTGACGTATTTGTACTTCTTTCGTCGTTCCTTGCATCGCGCGGGCCGTGTTTTCAAACAGGCGTTGTTGTTCATCTTTCGACATCAGCCGGAACAGCTTACCGGGTTGTTCGTAATACAAATCATCATCTTCACGGAAATTATGGTAATCGGCCGTCCCGAAAATGTCCAATGCCGGTTCTTGATGTTCTTTGCTATCCTGCCATTCGCCATAGCTATTCGGACTGTAAGAGATTTGTCCGCCTTCCGCTGCATTGAAAATTCTCATGGCGCCATCGCGATGGTATGGATGGAAGTTCTTCGCGTTTTTCGGGTAGTTCACCGGAATTTGCCAATGGTTAACGCCAAGGCGATAGCGCTGCGTATCACCATAAGAGAACAGACGTCCTTGCAGCATTTTATCCGGTGAAAAACCGATTCCCGGTACAATATTGGTCGGAGCAAACGCCGCTTGTTCGACTTCAGCAAAATAGTTTTCGGGATTGCGGTTCAATTCCACAACGCCGACTTCAATTAACGGAAAATCTTTATGGTACCAAACTTTTGTCAGATCAAACGGATTATACGGCAGCTTTCGCGCTTGTTCTTCCGTCATCACTTGAATATACATCGTCCACTTTGGATAGTCGCCCCGTTCAATGGCTTCATATAAATCTCTTTGGTGGCTGTCACGGTCGCGGCCAATGAGTTCTTGCGCTTCTTGGTCCGTTAGATTTTTTATCCCTTGTTGGGTTTTAAAGTGGAATTTCACCCAAACGCGTTCATTGTTGGCATTGAACATACTGTACGTATGGCTTCCAAACATGTGCATATGCCGGTAGCTCGCAGGAATCCCGCGATCGCTCATCACAATCGTGACTTGATGAAGCGCCTCCGGTAACGACGTCCAGAAATCCCAATTGGCTTGAGCGCTGTGCATGTTCGTCTTCGGATCACGCTTCACCACATGGTTTAAATCCGGGAACCGTTTTGGATCTCTCAAGAAGAAGACCGGTGTATTATTCCCCACTAAATCCCAGTTTCCTTCTTCCGTATAGAACTTGATGGCCGTCCCTCGGATATCGCGTTCCGCATCGGCTGCCCCGCGCTCGCCGGCGACCGTTGAAAAACGGATGAATAAATCAGTTTTCTTGCCGACTTCGGAGAAAAGCGCCGCTTTCGTATATTGTGTGATATCATTGGTCACCGTAAAAGTACCGTAAGCCCCCGAGCCTTTGGCGTGCATGCGCCGCTCCGGTATGACTTCACGGTCGAAATGAGCCATTTTCTCAATAAACCAAAAGTCTTCCATAAGCAGTCCGCCGCGTGGGCCGGCTGTTTTCGAATCCGTATCATTGGGCACCGGGGCACCGAAAGCCGTCGTCATTTTTTTCGGTTGTTTTTCTTGATCAGCCATTGAAAAAGCCACCTCCAATAGAGTCTTTAACCAGAATCACCCTCCCGGCAAGATGGACAAATTCCTTTTAACATCACTTGGTGTGATTCGATCGCAAATCCTGTCTCTTTTTCTATGTCTTTTAACCATTGCGGAGAGATGTCATGGTCAACTTCATCAATTTTGCCACATATCTTGCATTGCAGATGATGATGGTCATGTAAATTGCCGTCATAGCGGCTTACGCCTTCTCCAAGCTTCAACTCTCGTATCAATCCATTATCTGTTAAGTATTTTAAAGAGTTATAAACCGTCCCATAGGCAAAATGGTAGCCATCCCTTGCCAGCCGTTCGATGATATCGCCTGCTGTCGGGTGGTCATTGGAATTTTTGATGACCTCAAGAACGGCCTTCCTCTGGGGTGTTAGCCTTATATTTGTATTCATGAGTGGGCCCCCTCATTTAATTCTTATTTTAGATTTAGTCTAAATATAAGTCAATCTTTTTATTTGCAATGTTGCTTTCCGTCCGGTGAATCCCCATCGAGCATCCTTTTCCTAAAGTATTTGCTGACAATTAAATACCGCGGAGGCGATACATGAGGATGCCTGCAGCAACGGCCACATTCAGTGATTCGGCTCGACCAAAAATAGGGATTTTCACATTCATATCGGTCATCGCCAAAATATCCGGGTGTACGCCTTCACCTTCATTTCCAACGATTAATGCAAAGGCAGAAGCCATCGGCCCTTCTATGTCCTCAAGACGTTGTCCATTTAGCGACGTCCCGATAATCGGGATGCCTTTTTTCTTTAAATCCTCCAAAACTTGTTCTAATGGCTGTTGTACAACGGGAAGATGGAAATGTGAACCTTGAGCGCTTCGCAATGTTTTTTGGTTATACAGATCAACTGTCCCAGCACCAAGGTAAACAGCGTCCATTCCCGCCGCATCAGCGGTGCGAATTAATGTCCCGAGATTACCCGGGTCTTGGACGCGATCAATCAATAAAAAGCGTTTCGCCGTTTCAGGCGGTGCTACGCTTTGCAGCCGACAAACGGCAAGCACGCCCTGTGGCGTCTCTGTTGTACTGAGCTTCTGAAATAAAGAGTCAGTCAATTGAATTTTCGGGATATCATATTCATCCCATTCTTTATAGGCCTTAGACTCGTCGAAAATAAGGGTACGGACGACCCCCGGTTCCTTTAAGGCCTCACCGACAAGATGCGGACCTTCAATCAAATAAAGACCAGCTTTCTCGCGACTTTTTCGCCGCAACAACTTATGCCATTCTTTGTAAGTGGGATTTTGTGCGCTTTCAATCCGCTTCAATGCTTTCATCACCTTTTGCTTCATCCATTACATAACTTTAATTATTTAACCAATACTAAGGAAAAAAGTAAAGGAGCTAAGAAAAATGGATATCAATATTCGTGCAGCCATTAAACATAATATAGCCGATAATACAAAAGAGCAATTACGCGACACAATTGTGGATGCCATTCGCGATGGACAAGAAAAAATGCTTCCAGGTCTTGGGGTTTTATTTGAGATTATTTGGCAACAATCAGATGAAAGCCAACGGGAGATGATGGTCGATAACCTTGCGAAAGGGGTTTAAAATGAGGAAAAGAGGTTGACGTAAGCGAAATCCATCGCCATGTCAACCTCTTGTTATTTAAAGCTTTTTATCCGAAAATGATTTCTTTAGCTTTGTTGCTGTCTAAGCGTTTGATGACCTCAACAAGTAATTTGACTGCATTTTCATAGTCATCGCGGTGAATGATGGATGCTGATGAGTGTAAATAACGGGTAGCGATCGTAATCGATACAGACGGCACGCCATTACCGGTCAAATGTATGCGTCCGGAATCGGTTCCACCGCCCGGGACAAAATCGTATTGATACGGAATGTTATTTTCTTCCGCCACGCTCGTCACAAAATCAAGAAGAGCTTTATGGGCGATCATGGAAGCGTCATAGACGATGATTTGCGGACCGTTCCCCAACTTGGACAGGGCATCACGCTCCGACATACCTGGTGTATCACCGGGTATCCCAGTATCAACGGTTAACGCTAAGTCCGGTTGAATGAGGTGTGCCGAAGTTTGCGCCCCGCGCAAGCCAACTTCTTCTTGTACGGTGCCAACGCCATAAACGATGTTCGGGTGATTGACGCCTTTTAGTTCTTTTAGGACATCGATGGCAATCGCACAGCCAATCCGGTTATCCCACGCTTTAGCCATCAAGTACTTGGGATTTTTCATGACCGTAAAATCGCATACCGGAACAACCATATCGCCGGGGCGAACGCCAAAGGATAAAGCTTCCTCGCGGCTCGCGGCGCCGATGTCAATGAACATCTGTTTTTTGTCCACCGGTTTTTTCCGTTCTTCCGGCGGCAAGACGTGTGGTGGCTTGGAACCGACAACGCCTGGAATATCGCCGTTTTTGGTGACGACCGTGACGCGTTGAGCCAGCATCACTTGCTCCCACCAACCACCGATTGTTTGGAAACGCAGAAAACCTTTATCATCAATTTGTGTCACCATGAAACCGACTTCATCGAGGTGACCCGCTACCATGATTTTCGGGCCTGACGCATCCCCGACCTTTTTGGCCACCAAGCTTCCGATGCCGTCTTGGGTGACTTCATCGGCGTACGGGGTTATGTATTTTTTCATGACTTCACGCGGTTCTCTTTCGTTTCCGGAAATCCCTTTCGCATCCGTGAGTTCTTTCAGCATTGTCAGTCTCGAATCCAGTTCACTCATGTTTTTGATCCTCCTATTAAGGTTGTCCGCTTTGACGTTGTCCGATGTTCAACGCCTTTTACATAAGTTATGAAAAAATGCATTTTTGAAATTTCGTCTTCCGAAATATATTATACAAAAAAATGCATGAACTCACAAATTTTTATTTTATCGTCCGTTTTGAAATGGCCTTCATTTACCGCTATGTCCAATATCTGTATTAGCCGGACGTCCACGAGTTATTTCAAACCTGTAGATCCAAACCCGCCTGTACCTCTTTGTGAATCCGAGAGCCATTCACTTTCCACAACGGTGACCGGCAAAACTGGAGCAATGACCATTTGGGCAATCTTCATCTGTTTTTCAACCTTAAAAGGGTGTTTTCCATGATTAATTAAAATCACCTTGATTTCACCGCGGTATCCTTCATCAATCGTTCCTGGACTGTTCAACAATGTCACGGCGTGTTTCAGAGCCAAACCGCTTCTCGGCCGAACTTGAGCTTCGGTTCCTTTCGGCAATTCCATTTGCAGACCCGTCGCCACCAACGCGGCTTCGCCCGGTTGAATCACTTTTTCTTCTACAGAATATAAATCGAGTCCGGCATCCCCTTCATGGGCGCGTTCCGGCAAACGGGCATCCTGATGAATCTTCTTGAATTTAACCGTATATGTCATGATTAACCTCCATCCTTTTTGCTTCTCTTCTATCATAACGATTTTCGTTTAAATTGCCCAATCATCAATGTCCTTTAAAACGTGTAGTCGTAAAAATGCTTGCAAATTTGGCTTGTGCGACTCAACTAAATAATGTTATAAAAAACTCATCACAGCTCCACTAAAGCAAAAATGAGGTTACCCCGTTCGTCATCTTCTGGGGCAACCTCATTGTTATTAAGCGTTGATCGCTTTTTTGGCTTTTTCAGCTAACGCTGTAAAGGCTTTTTCGTCGTTAACGGCGAGATCTGCAAGCATTTTGCGGTTAACTTCGATACCGGCTTGCTTTAATCCATGCATTAAGCGGCTATAGGAAATGCCGTTCATGCGAGCCGCTGCATTGATCCGAGCAATCCATAATTTGCGGAAGTCGCGTTTGCGCTGACGGCGGTCGCGATAAGCAAATTGCAAGGATTGGAATACTTGTTGTTGAGCGACTTTAAATAATTTATGTTTAGAACCATAATAACCTTTGGCCAGTTTTAAAACTTTTTTACGACGACGGCGGGTTACGTAACCACCTTTAACTCTTGCCATGGTAAAAACCTCCTGAATTCACGATGATAAGTCTCGCGTATTATTCGTTGATAAGCTTCTTGATGCGTTTCGTATCGGCCGGTGAGACGAGGCCGCTTTGGCGCGATTTACGCTTTTGATCTTGTGTTTTGTTGCGGAAGAAGTGATTGCGGTTAGCGTGTGTGCGTTTCACTTTTCCGGATCCGGTCAGTTTGAAGCGTTTCGCTGCCCCTTTATGGGTTTTCATTTTAGGCATGATAAATCCTCCCTATAAGCTAATAATCGTTCTTCGATGCGCATGCCGCTCCGGATTCGCCCTTTCCACGGCGATCCATCGGCTATTTTTCATTTTTTGGTGCAAGGATAAGAAACATGCTGCGGCCTTCCATCTTCGGTGCGGCTTCAATAACGCCGATGTCTTCGCATTCTTTGGCCAGTCGTTCAAGCACTTGGCGGCCAAGATCGGAATGGGTAATCGCACGCCCCCGGAAACGGATGGACGCTTTAACTTTATCGCCTTTTTCAAGGAACTTTCTGGCGCTGCGCAATTTTGTGTTAAAATCATGTTCCTCAATGCTTGGACTCAGACGGATTTCTTTAACGTTAATGACTTTTTGATTCTTACGCGCTTCTTTTTCCTTCTTTTGCTGTTCATAGCGGTACTTTCCGTAATCCATAATCCGGCAGACCGGCGGTTTCGCGTTTGGTGCCACCAGCACAAGATCAAGATTTACGTTTCTCGCCATATCAAGGGCTTCTTGCTTCGTTTTAATTCCGAGTTGATCCCCGTTTTGCCCAATCAAACGCACTTGTCTTGCCCGAATGGCTTCATTGACAAACATCTCTTTGCTAATATTGAGCCACCTCCAAAAATTTTGCCCGGCATTTCTCCGATGGTACGCGCAAGCGATCGAATTTAAGCAGAATCAAAAAAGGTGTAGGCATACGCCCACACCTTCCCCTTTGCGTTGTCAACAATTAAACGAATCGCTTATCGGGACCCGCCAACAGCGAGAAAACGTCGCGTCGATCAGGTGAGAAGCTGGGCGCTTCTGCTTGAATACTTTTTACGATCCATAGTATAACACCATCTGCGGACAAAGGCAAGCCTATTTCAGACTAAAGCATTTTTATTGGAGAGGGAGCGTGCGAAAAATCATCCCGTTATGGATTAGTTATTGTTTTCGTTTGATGCTTTTCATCACCGTGACACCTATTCGCTCGGCGAATTAAGCGAGAGCCTATTTGCGCCATTGGCAACGTCATTTTAAAGAAACGCTCGTTTACTCGACCATGACATGACGACGGTTGACTGGTGTAAAAAGGTCATCTTCCGTAAATGTTCGTGGCCGTTCATCCACCACACGCTTGCTCCCCGCCGGTCGCTTTCTCCCCATGGACATCATTGTCTTTTTAAAGCCTTCAGCCATAAAGCTAAACGCGAGGACGGATAAACTTAATAAAATTAGGGGAGCAAAAATAAGCCAAGTATGCAAGCCAGAGGCGACGACTTTATAGTTTTGACCGATGAGCCCTGCCCACTCGCCGGTTTGTGAGAGCGTATCCGGGGGATAGCCAATTTTTAAGGTGCCGCCCAAAAATAACTGCAAAATCCCTAAATGAGCCAAAACAATTAACACTTGGACGGTTTGCTGCAGCAAGATATAAATGATCTTAGGCATTAAATGCGGCATGATATATTTGAAAAGAATGTGTAAGCGTCCAGCACCCAAAACTTTTGCCGATACAATGTATTCACGATGCATGTGTTCACCAATTTCGTTGCCGATATTCACGCAGACGACGGGCAAGGCGATAACGGCTAAGAGAATCACCTCAAATGAAAGGCGAGCCATGAATGAGTATGCAAACGTTTCGGTAGTATAATCCATGATCAATACCGGGCTTAACAATAAATATGCAAGGAATGTGAGCGGGATATAATGAAACCCATCAAGAAGCCCCGTCACAATGGCTTTAAAGCGATAAAAATACAATCCGTATATCGTACCGAGGACCGCACCAAACAAAACGCGTAGGAGTGCCGTTAAAATTCCGATTCCCAAGGTATATTTTGCCCCAATTAAAAGCATGGCGCCATAGTTCCGTCCTGACTGGTCTGTACCCGCCGGTGGAACGAGGGCTGGACTGTAAGGCGTCTGTCCGAGTAATTTCCCATCCTTCATCAAGAGTAATGGTGCCTTCGGAATATGATCGTCATATTTAAAATGGTAAACAATGCTTGCGGCAAGTAGCAGTCCGACAAATAAAAAACCGATCACAAACATAGGTTGCTTAAAAACCTTCATAATAACCCCCTTCTCGTCTCTAGAAAGAAATCTTCGCTCGGTTAAAAGCGCTTAACGCCGTTTTTGCATATTTTCACGGCGAGTTCTGGTAGATTATTGCGGGTATACCCCTAATTTTAGACTTGATTTTTTCCAAATAATGGGGTGTCTGCTCATTTTCGCGCCTCAGCCTGCTGAAAAATGCGCATAAATGCCGTTTTTGCGCATTTTCTGGTCGATTCCGCCTTCATTTTGCGCATATGCTCCAGTTTTTTACAGATTAGTCCATGATTTTTTCAATTTATGGAACGTCTGCGCATTTTCATGACTCATCCAGCTCAAAAATGCGCATAAATGCTGTTTTTGCGCACTTTCTGATCGATTCCGCCTTCATTTTGCGTATATGCTCCAGTTTTTTACATATTTAGCCTTTATTTTTCCAGTTTATGGAGCGTCTGCGCATTTTCATGACTCATCCAGCTCAAAAATGCGCATAAATGCGGTTTTCGCGCACTTTCTCGTCGATTCCGCCTTCATTTTGCG